>Ga0209208_10006410_pt1 | contig 16211 bp, 19 predicted proteins | sample S1TSphfallax_3_FD_187694 | JGI IMG/M metagenome (GOLD analysis project Ga0209208, IMG submission 187694) | Host-associated microbial communities from peat moss isolated from Minnesota, USA - S1T2_Fd - Sphagnum fallax MG (SPAdes) (version 2) | ecosystem: Host-associated > Plants > Peat moss >...
GGTTCTCTTCACCCCAATCAATTACAATCTTTGTTTTTTTCGACTCTTTTTCTTTGAAAGTTACCACTTTCAAAACTTTACTCCTTGTCATACTGCCAAAACCATGCTAACAATTGCCTTTTAACTCCTTTTTCAAATTTCATGTGGAGGTTTTTTCCTTGAACATCTATTGGGCTTTTTGTTTGTGGGGACAATCATAAATTTTATGTTTTACTAAACAACAAATTAAAAAATGGTAAAATATGGGGCCATTTTTGCCACCTTGATTCTATTTGTCATGTTTATTAGATTGATTTTTGATCTCTTCCTTTGCATAAAGTGGAAATTTTGTTTATTGAAAATTATTTTTCCCTTCAACTTGTTGTTGGGATTATTTAGGTTCTAGTGACACCGCTCCTTGGCATCTCCCATTTTGTGGCAACATCCACAAGTGAACTTTTTTGTTTTGTTTCATTAATTAAAAAAATAAAATCAAAGGTTCAAGTAATTTCCTATAGAAAACATCCCCCAAGTTTTCTTCACAAGTAATGGTAGCCTCCTTTTGCTGAAATAAGGTGTCTCTCTTCATCCTTATTGTCACTACGCATAAATAGGGCAATAGTTTGACTCTAAAAAAGGTAGTCAACAAGACGTCACTTGCTTTATGTTGTAAACAATCAATGAACTTGAGTATACAATTATAGTACACTTTGACCTTTTCATCATCGCATTATTTGATCATTTTAAGAGCCATGTAAACTTGTTCATTAGTTTGAATCGTTTGTAAAAAGCCCTTTCAAATTTTCAAAGATACAACTTGGGTGAGATTGAATGAAATTTCCCCCCCATTCTAAAATGGCATCTATCAAAGTGAAGATAAAAAACATTCACTATGTTAGACCCCCCCACGGTGGCCTAAATGGCCTTTTTTGAATTCCCTAACATGGGCATCAAGATTTGTTCCAATTGAGTAAATAAGATATGACAAAGATTTCTGAGTAAAAATAATTGTAGGAACAGAAATAACCAATATTGGATACCACAATGGGTACCAAGGTTCTAAGGAGATCCTAGTTGGTCCACTTCCGATGCATTCAAGAAGTCCTCTGTTGCCAAGAGGTCCATTACCTCTTCCCAAGGGTCCACCTCTACTTCGTCCACTAGGTCTTCCTCCTCTAGGGGGTCCACTTCCACCTCCAAGTGAACCACTACTAGGGGATACACCTCCCCCAGCAGGTTTAGAAAAAGGTCTTTGATTTTTGGTATAAAACCCTTTGGTTGGTGGAAATATTGGGTGGGAATGTCACACTAATTTTGGTGCTCCTCCATCACCTTCACTAGTTACAACTTTGAGAGCAACTAGGTGGGTATTGGGCACAAAAGTCGAAAAAGGGTTGGTAATTAACACTCGACTAAATCAATAGGGGCAACTTCTTATCATGTGACCTATGCCATGACAAAAGTAACATGTTAGAACAAAAGAGGCAATTTCAACATTAAAACAAGGGTTATCAAAATTTCTTGTTTGAATTCATCATCATCCACGATACTCATTAGAGGAATGGTCACCATGTTCATCATTAGAAACATCCGTCTCTTGAAACTATCGTAGTTCTTTGATCACCTTTGGAGTTGAAAATTTCCATTATCCTAAGCACAAAGTATTGGGTAAAACAATTTCATTGTACCCACAAACTTGGTTTTTGATAGGGTTCCAAATAGGTCCTTGCAAAATCTTTGTTGTAATGTTAGCAGTATTTTTTGTTACATGGTTTTTGGTATCACTCCAATTTTCTAGTTCTCCTTTTTTGGATGTAGTTTCCAACTCCAACTACTTTTCACTGTGAAAAGTAGCAACATCTTGTAGATCCATTTTTGGCAACTCCATTCCTTGACCACCAAAAAGTTTGGCTTGTTATATTTCTTCCAATGCTTCATCCAATTGCTTCCTCATGCTCCTAGTAAGAACTGTTGTCATACTACAATAAGAAATAAGTTATAGACAAACAAAAAGACTAGTATATAATTATTATTTTTTGGAAGTTTTATGTGGCTTGTTTGAAAATAAAAAACACAACAAATATATAATCACTTTTGAAAATAAAATTCACTTTTGTGATGAAGACAAATAATTTCTACGAGAAATGTCAAAATAAGAGTCAATAGACTAAGAATCATGGTTTCATATTTCTGCCATGATTGCCAAATGTTAAGGCCACCTGATCATATCTTGGGTTTTGTGTATCAAGGAAATAAGAACCAAGGTGAAATACATGCCTTGCAAAAGTTCAACTCAATTCTTCCTCTTCTAAAGGTCCCTGGTGAGGTTGGAGTTGGACCCAGCGAGGTTGGAGACTAGGCATGGGAAGAGCATGGAAAATTGTTGAAATATTGAACTAAAATTTGCAGAAAACTCCTTAATAATAGGATGTTGAGCAAAACTGTACCTAAGAAATGGGCACCAATCCTCTCCACAAACATTCCACTTTCAGTAGAACGATGTGTGGTTGAAGAATTGTGCAAAGAAAGACTTAACGTTCATATAAGGTAATGTGGCATAAAGTTGTGCGGCAGTGAATGAAATTGATGTGAATTGCATTACTTGCAAAGCAAGGGTACCAGAGATGATTATCAATAGATTTTGGTAGTGCAACAAAAAAGAAGAAGAAGAACTGCTTGGAAGTGAGCTATTTCTTTCATGCATAGACTGGTGTATGTAGAAAAGCAATGGAAAAAGGTTTGGAAATGGAGGATTGTTTCTTTGGGCAAGGATGATATGGGATGCTGCCACTCAAGTCCAAATATAAAAGGACCCCCCACCAACAGTTATTTTCAACTCGGCCCCTCACTATTTTTGGCTTAGGCTAATGACATGGGCAGCTTTGTGGGGACATAGAAAAGAAGGAACTACCACTACTGTAATAGAATGTGTTTTGGGTAAACACACAAACAACAAATGAAGGACTTGAATGAATTTAAAAATGCAAATGAAATTGAATTTTGGGACAAGACTATTTTAGAAATGGAAAATCAAAGCTTTTTGAGTTTATATGTACAGAGGCGGCTTCAACAATCTGCAGTACATACAGGGGTGGCTTTAGCACATGTCAGTCGAATCATTAACTAATTAAATTTGAAGATTCTATTTTGATAAATATAATATTATCAGAATATTCCAAAAGATTCCTCATTTTCCTTCACCAAAAGAAAATTTTCTTCACAAAAAATAAAATTTTGAAAATTTCAGTATTTCTAAGAAAATATAATTTGTGCCCAACTGTCAAGGTACTATGGTATGTCTGTTGAGTAATTGATAATTCAAAGATTCCATGTTGAATAATAAACTATTCCCAAATAGTGCAAAGGATTCTCTATTTTGCTTCACACAAAAAATTTCCTTAAATTAATTTTTTTCAAACAATTTCAACATTTCTTTGAGTAATATTTGTTGAAAACCTTTGCTGAAGCTGCCAAGGTACTACAGTATTCCCATATTGAAAACTGCGGGGCACATACTGACCTACTGTAGAGGTGTCTGTGGTGTAGAGTTCCATTGAATATGGGGAACCATTTACAAAAACAAAAAAACTGGGAGGGCTTTACAAATCCACATTCAATTCTAACCCATGACAATGATGAACACACTTTCTGTATAAGTTGCAAACAAGCATGTCTAACGGGATATAGGTATTATATTAGGCCATCCCAAACCTCTCATATGCTCAAAAAAAGACAAGACACAAAGTTTCACAAGGGTCATAAACTAAATGCCTACTTCCATAGGAAAAACAACAATCTATTGTAGTAGTTCTTACTGATGTGATAGAAACTTTGATCCAAACATGCCTTCAAAAATGGATCATTAAGTTACTTCTATGATTGAACTAGACATCCACAACTACTTTTGACTATGAACTTAGTTGTTCATCTTTTTTCATAGAAAAAGTATCTTTAAGTATTGGGGACTTCATGTTAAGTGACAGGCCTGGCTGTGAAATTTCTTCTATGACTTGCATGACCAAATTGATCACCAATGTGTGTCTTAAGAAACCAATTAACCACACATGAGCTCAAGAATCCCAGTCGTGCTGCTAGTCACTTACTACTCTTCAGACTCCCAAGCCTGACAAATGTGACCACCAATGTCTCTTGGATAGAGCAATAAACCACACATGAGCATGACAAATGTGGATGGTCATGTGACTCATGTACTCTTCACACTGCCAATTGTGACCAAAACAATCAATGATGTTTCTTCCCAGGAAGCAATGAAGCTTGATGAAGTTGTAGAGAAATCTCCACAACAATTAAAGGTAACACAACAATGAGTGCAGTCCTAACCTCATCAGAGTCACTCACAAAGTGACAGACCATCACCTTCATCACGAACAGCAGTGACGAGCTGCCATGACTACCCACTGAGTTCGTCAGCTCCCAACAGTGGGTGTAGATAAGCATATAATAACCTTCCCAAAAACTTGGGCAAACCATTTCAGACAATCTGTGTCCTGAGTTTCTGTTGCCTTTCTGGAAGCAATAGGAAGACTCAGACGTGATGTTGGCTAGCACTCAAGAGACATTGCTAATAAAAAAAGTCAATAGTATCCTCATTCAAGCTGCAACAAGCTTCTGAAGGAAAGAGCTTTTATTTCAATTTAGCATGTCCCTGTATGTGCAAGCATCTATGCCTAAAAGACATAGAGGCCTATAAAGAGGGTGTCCCTATAAAGACAGGGTGTCCCATGAAGCAATAAACCAAGCATGACCGGGTCAATTCCTGATTATGCTGTCACAAACATCTCTGTACTGCCCGACATTGAGACAGCAAACTCTGCACCAAGGTGATCAACAATACTTGATCTGAGAAACCAACAAACCAAATGTGGGCATTGATGATTCCTGCTGGTACTTAGACTGCTGTTAACACACATGATTCCAGAGGCAGCTTCTGTAAGTTGGATGTTTCGCATGTTGGTCATTGTGAACTTTAAAGGTCATTAGGAAACAACAAATTGCTGTCCATATGGGAGCAAACCAAACATGTCAGACTTTATCTGATCAAAAATCAAATGCTCAGTGAAGCCTATCTGTGAAGAATCAAGGCAGCAAACTCTGCATCAACTATGCCAAACACTCTGGTACTTTGGACTCTTACTTCAAAGCACACAGCACTGAAACATCAATAGCTTCTTCCAACAACTCCAGAAGCTGACACACCTCAGTTCCTATACTTGTGGCTCAAGGGACTTTGAAGCATAATAGTGGTCATCTTGGTCAGAAAGAAGCTTGACCTCTTATTCCAGAAAATTGAGATGGCAATAGTAGCAGTGGTACAAACATGTGTCTCATCAAAATTGTTGTGAATGAGAAATGATGTACCCTGCAAAAGTCTTGCTCACTGAGTCATACATTGTCTAGGTCAAGAACAACCTGTTTGTATGATAGAGCTGTGTCCCCATTACTTCAGGTGATTCTAATGAAGAGTGTGCCCTCAGATTGTATACACGCCCAAATTCAAGACTTTGCATTGGCATTATCCGTAAGAAGACTGGGAAGTTTAATAACTTTGTGGTCCTAATGAGAACCAAATAGTTTCCCTTGCCCAAAATCTCCAATGGCTTGCTCCTACCCATGCACAGCAACACATAACCCAATAGCACATTGATAAATAATCATTAGGAAAAATTACTATCTTGCACCTAGGTACTGTACAAGGATTGCCCAAAAGCTTCATGAAGTTGCAGAGAAATCTCCACAACAACAATTAAAGGTAACATGACAATGAGTGCAGTCATAACCTCATGAGAGTTGCTCACAAAGTGACAGACCATCACCTTCATCACGAACAGCAGTGACGAGCTGCCATGACTACCAACCGAGTTCGTCAGCTCCCAACAGTGGGTGTAGATAAGTATATAATAATCCTCCCAAAAACTTGGGCAAACCATTATACACAATCAGCGTCCTGAGTTTCTGTTGCCTTTCTGGAAGCAATGGGAAGACTCAGACGTGATGTTGGCTAGCACTCAAGAGACATTGCCCAAAAGTGAAACTTTGATCGTCTTTCACAGTATCTGACACTTTTAAAGGCCCATTGTTGCAGGGTTTTGTCTCCTGGGAAGCTAAAACAATGCAAACAGACAAGAGTTACCGATGAAAACAAATGTGAGCGTATCAGCACCTCATACACATACAGAGCTAAAGAAATCACGGTATAAGGTTCCCAGTCTACTCATCTATAGCTACTATGTTTGAGACCAGCTCTGGAAAGTCTCATCAAGAAAGTCGATAAGGATGCGCTTAAACAGCTTATTAGTTGAGATGACTCACCCAATACTACATAGAATTGGGAGGAAGCCCGACACTCGGTTGCATCTAGGAGCACTCGGTCAGACGAACCCGTTCCCCCGCTCTTGACCTTTCTTAGACAAAATCTGATTATACTCCGGCCGCGCGGTCTGCCACAGCCGACAAACAGTTCTTTGACCATTTCAAATGATCTCTAGCGCATCATCATCAAGAAAGGAAAAAGAAACAAAATATCTGCTCGATGAGACAGATTCAGACTAATCGAATGCAGCATCAGGAGTCCGAAACTGAGCAGAAAAACGACAAAAAAGTTCATAAGAAAACCAAAGGGAGACTCAAAACACAGTGAAACGGCCACCTCCATACCAAGTCCTTGAAAAGAAGATAAGCGATAACGAAGAATAGAACGAAGAGAATCTCGAACTCGGCGTTGCGCAACATAGTGAACACCCAATCAACTGCCCTGGTAATCAGGGACGCCGGAGGCCCTCGCTGCTGTCGACGCATTTGAGCCCCTCCAGAACGCACCCAACTCTTCCCTTCGTTGCCCTCTTCTTCCTTTCTCTACCTCCAATCCTCAACCTGTTCTTATCTCTAACATCTCCTGCTGGAAAAAAAGAAAGAGCTCTTTTCACTTCCACTCCTCAAACTCCTCCCTCTCTCCCCTTGCCGAAGGCGGCCGCGCAATCCTCCATAACAAAACCGAAGCTTCCTCGTGACGATGATCGCGATGTCAAGCAATTCGCAAATCTCTTCGCCAAATGGAAAAACAACCAAACCCTAGAGGCGTCGTTTCCGACTTCAGGCCAGTACAGCCACGTGGAAGACACGTCAGATATTGCGGCTCCGGACAAACCATGGAGCAATCTTATTGGCTGTGGTGAAGATCTTGGCCGATAGGACGTCAGTAGGAGGACCAATGAGAAGGGACCGACAACTTCCACCCCTCCCCCTCTCCCCAATTAACGCCGGCTATGTTTTCGACTCACAAGTAGGAAAGTAAATGAGTAAATAATTTTTTTTGCACAGTCAGAGATTTGCTGGTCAGATTTCAATCTCGGTAAGAGAGAGCATTCCATTTATTGATTTGAGTGTGGATTAATAGTGGAAGGATTGGGTAAAAGATTGTGTGTGTTGTATTTTAAAGGTGCATTCACACTGAATGTTAAGTCAGTGTTTAGTTGAAAATCTAGGTGGCATCTTAGGTGGCACCCAATATTAAATGGGTGATTGTTTAATATTAAATGAATGTTAACTTAACATAAAATCTTCATGAGTAATAGGTTTAGATCCTAAATGACTAGCTTGGTGTGAGGGGACTTAATACTAGAGTCCTTAACAACAAGGGTGAATGCACCGGAAAGTGGAGAATTGTTGCCAAATTTCTTCCACTAAACTAGTCTGGCAGTGGTGACAAAAACTCACAAAATTTTGGGGTTCTTTAGAACCAAAATTTTTGCCAGATGGCTAGGGATAATTTGCCTGACTTGACACTTGATCAATGTTGAAGTTCTAAGAACATTACAATTCTCCATTCAATAGATTAAACCCTAGACCTTGATTACTAAAAGGAGAGCTCAAACCTCCTTGTCATAAACATACACACCAACTACAAAGTTTTGTGCTTCACCAACTAGAAGCTTTTAGTATGATCAGTTTCACAAAGGCATCATCACACTATATATATATATATGTCTACAAAATTGTCACCTACTCGAGATAACTAAATTGTAATTATGATTTGGAAAAGCTAGGAACACTTCATGACCCAATATGTCTCTTGACTAATTTAATGTTCAATTATAATGCTTAATGTTGGTAGATGCTTACTTTCACTCTAAGAAAGAGGATGATGATGACCTTATGTTGACATTTGGACAAATAATGTAACATGGTTCTCTCTTATTGATAAATTGTGGAAGGATGGCACAGAGAGTCAATTTAAGGATTGATAAGATTCACATTTTCTCTCTGAAAAGGATGATGATGATTAAAAAAAGCCTTTTGGTGAGATTTTGACAATGAAGTGGTTGCATTTCTTTTAACTGGTTCATCATAGATTCATTGTATGGAGAATAAACTTGAGGAGTGATCAAATCCATATTTTAACCTCTCCATCCCTCAGCACTACTAAACCATCAACACACTAATTCAATCTATTTCCATGCTTTTACATCCTAATTACTAAATTACCTTTCATAAATACTGGAGACTGATCAATTCAAAGGATAATCATGGTGTGGAATATGTGGCCCTTGGTCTCTATCATGGATCGGGCAGCACCATCTGAAAGCTGTTTAGTGCAAGTTTCTATTCAATTTCAATCAAACCACAGGACAATTATCCCCTATAGCATCCAATTTCTTGTAGGCATTACATTACTCCTGTTTGTCACCAAGATTATGACAAGCAGCTGAAGGTGCAGTTTTCTCAGCACAATCACATGCTGCTTTTTTTCCACCTTTGAACCTACAGTACCCCTTCCAGGAAATCAAATCACTTTGATTGACCCTCTCACTGGAAGATTTATTCAATGCACCCTACTTCAAAAGTTCCCTACTTATACAATGTGTGAACTTTTGGATATCACAATATTAAAAAATGCAGACACTATTGTGCAACTGCACGGGTTAACCCGAGGACATTAGACAGGAAATAGTATTTCATTTCGAGGCATATGTGCAGGTAACTTCCAACGGCATGATTCAGTCAAAGATAGGCAAGGAAATCCCCCATGATACAGTTTCAATAGCAAAAGCTGTGAAAGAGGACAGTTTGGATGCCATGGTCACTAATCCCAAAGCCGTGCTTCAACAAGTGATGCTCTTGAACCATCTCAAACCTCCGGCTTTGATAAGTCTGACCACTACTTTGGTTTTCAATTGTTTATAAAGTGTGTTACTGGACACATTGCAATGTGTACCTGCAAATTTCCAAGTCATACTTCAGCAAGTGATGCTCTTAAACCTTGCCAGACCTCCAGCTTTGTCATGTCTTATCACTTGTTTGGTTTCAACTAGTCTTCATCAAGTGTGTCACTGGACACATTGCAATGTCTCTGGCTGTTATGGCCTTCTGACAAATTCTGTGTTATATAGGTACAAATTTCACCTTTGTCAACTCTCATCTGTTCCACCTTTAGTGCACACCTTACAAGGAGTGAACACATGCTTCAGAGCTGTTCAACCATTTTCACCATCAATGCTTTACTAAAATGAAGGACAAATGCACCCACAAGCTAAGGTCACAAATCCAAGCATCCGGTTTGCCACTGCATCCTCAATCATCCCAACTTTTGCTGTTATGAGACTTTGTGCAACATAAAGTATACAAATTTCACCCCATCTCTACCCATACACAACAATTAGCCCCATAAAGCTAGCTTAGATGATTGTGAATCTGGTTCAGTGTCATGAACATCAGGACCTGATCCCCAGAGAAAACTAAACAAGCTCACAATAGCAATTTCAATCTACCTTTACTCATATCTATGACAACTCAGCTACCGCAGCCAAACCCAATCCAGTTGTATATCTCTGTTTGAGGACATCAATGGTGTCTTTACAATCTTCTTTGAGTGTATCCAAACCCCTGTGGTAACATACAAGAAGTGCTTCAATAGGCTGAAAACTATACTCACACAGAATCTTGCAAATCTAAAGAGCAGATGCTCTTTGAGAATTCTTTGGAAGCAGACACCATGGGTAGTGTATCTAGTAAGACTGCATAGAAAACTCCACAATAACACTTTGAAGGTAACCATCATGTCAGTTTGAGCCAATCACAACAAACACAAGAATGGGTGCGGTCATAGCCTTGTGAGTGTAACAAAGTATCAGACCATCACCTACATCATGAATGGCAGGGCTAGCTGCCATTAATGCCTCACCAACTTCATCAGTTCCAATGGTGGGTGTAGGTGAATAAATGATAATCTGCATAAAACTTGGGGCAAACAGTTATACAAAAGTTCTGCATCCTGAGTTTCTATTTCATTTCTGGAGGCAACATGAAGACTCGGTCATGATGTCAGCTTACACTTGAGACATAGCTGATCAAAAATTTCAATAGTATCCTCATTCAAGCTGCAACAAGCTTGTGAGGGTAAGTAAGCTTCATTTCATTTTTTCTTGCTCCCATACAACCAAGCATCTGAGCCTATGGCATAGAGACACCTACAAAGAGGATAGGGTTGGGGCCTCCTGTATCTTGAACATATCCTCAAAGCACACCACAAGCAACACCACAGATATGATCTAGAATACTTGGGATACTTGTCATATGGGTAGAAGCCACTGTGCAGGGACAGTAAAAACCTACACTTAGGCATCCTCCTGCATATGGGTATGAACTTCATTCTGGCTATCTAATGGCATGTATTGTGCCATGATTGCTCTGATCTCAGAATCCATGTATGACTGCCATCCCCCACAGAAAGAAGACACAAGCTCAGTACACTTCAAACATATCTAGAATAACAATTTATATGCAAATTCATGAAGTGATGGCACTGAGGAAATTGTACCCGTAGCCTGTATTTGTAGATAACATAGCCACCGACTGCAAGAACCACCATCCCGACCAATACTATGACTGAAACAGTCCACCCAACTTTGGATGATGGTGCAGTCATTTTGCCTGCTCAATCAAACCCACATAAAGTGTTAGGACTGCTAAGACTAAAAAGCAATCATCTATACATATGATTCATTTAGAATGGCTCAAATGGCAAGGGTGCTCAGGAAGCATGAATAGGGAATGAGGATTCACTGATGCAAGTATCATGTTCATGAATGTAGAGAAGGCCGCCAGAGCATTGGCAATCATAACCACCCCACTTGTTTGTGCACTGACATTCTGGACATTGACATCTTGTCTTTTCAGAGCACTCATCAATATCTGCACAAACAACAGTATCTTCATAAGTAATGAGAATCTCTCCATACCTACAATTTATGTCAACCTGAAAAGAATTGTGAGATGACCTGATGATAAGGTTATAGAATTTTCTGATCCAACAATGTAACAGCAACCAGAGAGCAGACATGCAAAAGAGGAAACTCAAGCCTAAAGAAAAGAGAAAATAAAACCACTCCTCAGTCATATGCATGTTCAGGGACCTATTAACAGAAAAATTTAATGTATTACCCCCTACCATAACATCCCCACTGACTTCATCAGTGGTGGAGGTCAATGTCAACATACCAGTCCCCTTAATAAGGTCACAGTGCGGATTCAGGGTATTCTAATCAGGTCAAAGCCTAAGCACATCAGCCCCTCTACTTAAAAGGCGAGAATAATGTGTTAGCATGTATGTGACATACCAGTACATCCAGAGCCATCAACAAACCCATCACCAGTGAACCCCTCGGGGCATGTGCATCCAGTATAGGAATCCTTCAAGCACCAAAAACAATGGCACAGATTTATTATATCTGGCAATGTCATCCCTCGTCTCATCATTATGCTACAAACTCTATCACACTAGCTGGAGATTGCATTATGGATAATTTCCAGAGAACAAACTGTGTCTAACTAGGTTTGAGAGGTCTATGACTAAGAACATCATGCATCTATCTCAATACAACCCTCAATACAGACTGGAACATATCAGCACTGCCTCTTCTAAAGTAGAATCATACTTCTCCAATAACTGAAACTCTAAACACACAACACACCCTACTGTCACATTTTTGTTGTACAGTAGAGCTTTTGCCCTTTTATGCCAACTACAGTGAACTGATTTAAATATCTCCATCAGCACCGAGTGATTGCTATCTTGTGCCCAAACTTCACAGTGCAATTTCAGATGAAAACCTGGGAGGGGAAAGTGCAGGAGTACCTGGCAAGCAGAAAATATAATGCCTCCTTGAGTTTCTTTCCAGCACCCATTGTTGTCAAAATTGCAACGTCCTAGTCCTTTGGCTGTTTCCAGATTTTGTGAAGTTAGACAAATCAAACTTTTGTTGAGTAATTGGAAGGTGGGCAGTTGTGAAAGTATCTAAGGGGTGGCTGAATGGCATCACACAAATGTTTATCAGTACCTTGACAGTCGGTGTATCCATCACCTTCAAATTGCACACCTTCAACCAGTGGGCACTCGCATACACGGCCACGGAATGTGTCCTGTGGGAAAAAAATAGTTCCCAACAAACAAACAATCAGAGACCATCAAGAACAAGCAACTGTGCTGATGATCTCGTGGACTAGCATTGTTGGGGCACACAGAAATAAGACACAAACTGGGGAGCTTCATGTGCCACAATGATAGTCTGTAACAAGGCAAATGTCAGTTACATACTGGAAACTAAAAATGAGAAAAACCTGAGTCCTTCCCATTTCTTGTCATCTCAGTCCTGGTGGTACTGTTTGGTAGTCCAAAACTCCCCCTATTCTGAAAATCTGAGTTCAAGTTCTACAATCACTACTTTTACAGTGACACACAAATATGTTGCACTCACCAACCAAATAACCAAATTCCAGTGTCACTATTCAGTTGCAGCAACTGCCCAAGTCTGTTGAATGGCTGTTTCAGGAGATGGGACAGATGAGAAGATGTCATTGTACCTTGCATGCTGTAATATTACCCTTGTGCCAGCATCCACCATTGTTGCTGAGGCATTCATTTGTCTCAACAGCTGCAAAATCTCAAATAAAGACTGTCCTGTCAAACAACCCTAGATTCCAACTTTTCTGTTTCATTGCATGGTTTTATTCAATACCAGGGAAATAAGGAATATCCAGGTGGGAAAAGGAGAAAAAGAAAATTTTGTGTTTTATTACACATAACACTATACATCCACTAGCAGCAATTGTACATTGACATCGTGAGTTTCTTCAAGATGAGAACTTTGCATGCAAGGTTCAAACATATCAGGAGGATAAGTTTGATGATGATTACCTTGACTTAAACACACGGGTGGATCTGTGGTCTCCTTGTAACCTGAACAGATAGCCTTAGTCACTGCCGCCTTCTCCAGCTTTCCTGCAAGACCATATTATACAGAAAGGTATGTACTACTTAGAATTTGGTTCTGTGAAGCTATATCAGGATAGGTGATGTCGGGTTTAGGTTGTATTAGTTTGAATATGTTAGACTCTGAAAATCAGAAACTTTCTTCATCAGCCTTCATGCCCATTTCATGCTTGCATTTTGTCATTGCAACACCTGGCAAACAAGATGAAGGGCCCAAATCACACCAACCTCGGTACTGCCGTTGGTTGATGACAAGTGTTGGCAAAATGGTGACATCACCACGATCACCTTTCCCAACCTGACAGCCAAACACAGATTTTTCAATGCCCTAACCAAAATGAACATCAATGCACGATGCTTCACCATCATGCAGACAGGAAGAACTGCAGAACTGTACCTAGAATATCATATCGGTGAGTGCCATCAACAATACAGGTCTCGTTACAACATCCATGAATCTCATCGACAAGCTGAGCATAGTTTTAATATCATCTGTAGTTGCACAGGTTTCTAGGCATTCTCCAGACCTACAGTAATAAGGCCATAGTGGCATAGCAGGATTTTATTTCCTTATAGTATATATAGTAATTGTAGCATTCTACTGTCTAAGGGATTAGGTGATACAATCAACTGCATTTCGAGACCAATTTTACTGTAGTTTCAATTCTAATCTCCTCCTTCAATCCCAGCACATAGCCCACAAGGTTACTTTGTTGCAGCAAAAACATGCCAGGAGAAAACTCAGTCCAATATGCAATTGTCATGTCTTTTCTTGGAAAGTTGCTAGATTAGAAGGCTTTTTATTATTGGGACAAATCTGTATTAGAATGATGTTGGAAACTACAGCAAGCATACTGTAAAGTATCACTGTGGAGAGTTTCCAAGAGTAAAGGAAAGGAACCAACCTGTGCCTCTTGCTCTGCTTTTAGAATTGGATTATCTTCATCAACTGTCAGATCCCCCATACATTCACGGATATCTGAAGGGTTCAATGCTGCAATCCCACACCAAAATTTCATAATCAAAATTAGCTTCCTTAGCATTCAAGTCTAATTCCCATTCTGAATGAGCAGACACAAAACCTCACCAAAAAGGGACTTTTAACTTCCACAATACAGTGTCAGGAAACCCTGTTGTATGTATTGAAAGGAAGAAACTTACATAATGAGGTGATAACTTGCTCTGCACACTCTGGCCCATATTTCTTCTCTTTCATTGGGCAACGAATCTGGAAATCAGTGACATAATCCCACCATACCCATGGTCTGGGTATTGTCAACTGTGTGGCAACTTTGAAAACACAGAGTTGCCGCAAATTCTCTGTCACCACTTGCTTCCCATCATATCCAATGTTGAAATCTTGCTCAGGGTCAGGAGCACAGTACCGGCCATTGTTAATGCACTGTGATTTACACTGCTTGCTCTCGACAAAAGCCTTTGGGCAATACCATGTTATGTAATGCGGAGTGAACAGTGTGTACTGACCCCGCTCCAAAATCTGAGCAACACCTTTAAAGCTTCTCACAAATTCAATTTGTGCGTCACATTTAGGACCACATTCGTCATTGCTGTTAGTCCAGAATTCATATTCAACACGCTCATCTGGGTGTGGGAGTGATTCCCGCCAATCAAGTTTCATGTTGACCAATTCCTCGTGCTCAAGAGCACTCTTCAACTTGTCACCAAAGTCTTTTGTGATGAGAGCGGATGGGATGTTGATATTCTCAACTTCCTTTGCTGTACTGGGATTCTCTTCAGGTGAATCCATGGTGATGAGACTCTCTGTCCTGCTGTCTGCAACCAACACTGCGGCTGCACCTCCCTGCTGTGCATTGTACACCTTGGTCGTGAAATAACAATCTGCCAAACTCAATTACAGCACTTTGAGTGAACTCTGAAAAACTACTAGGAATTCCAACAGAAAGGTCATACAAACAACAAACAGAAACGAAGTGTCAAAGAAAAACAAACCTCCACGATCCACAAGAGCGAAGACTGGACGACCGCCGCTGTCTGCTTTAAAGGTTCTATCTTCAAAACGATCACAACCCTTTGGCTTATCTTTCAAGTATACCACCGTTCCTGCTAGGGTGCCTCCATACTGCGGCACTCCAAAATTCCCAATTGAGCTTTGGTAAGTTCCCTTCAAACTATCAGGAGAGGTCACGGTGATGCTGTTCTCTTCGATTAGAAAGGCTCCCAACGCCGACGATGCTACCATAGCAAACACAAGCGCCAAAATTTTGAACCTTGCCATTCTTTTGCCTGTCATGTAAAGCTTCCCCATCATTGATTAGCTCCCCTGGATGCTTTCAAAGCCCTTTGAATCCGGAACGCTCTCGAATTCGTGTCTTTCAACCCTTAGAGCTCACTCTGATCCAAACTCAGGTAATCTACCCATATGACTACAATCCTAACAAGGCTCTCAACAGAATCCGGAGTCCAGGACTAGCTCAGAGGAGAATACAAATCTGCACCTTGATCTCTACCGACTATTCCAGAGGCTAACCCAAATTTATGTATAGGGTTCGTCTCCCCTCCTCCTCCGCTCCCACTTTCCTCGGATGCAGATCCAATACAAACATTCAAGAACAACAGGGAAACAAAAAAAGACTATAGAATTCCAGGTTTATCCGCTCCAAATCTTCAGAAGGCGGCTCCTTGTATAGCCTGATGAAAACCAAAAAGTGAGAAACCTTAATCAGCAAAAGCAACAATCACACGAGTCTAAAAGAAAGTGAGCTTCCTCCCAGAAGCACCTAACCCAGCACTGCTACAGAGACGACCGCAATTTATTCAGTTTTGTGTATGACAGTCCCCACAATTTGAGGAACAAAATTGTCGGTTTTGCTCCTCCTCTAAGAAGATCAAAATTCTCCCACCACGACCCTTTCTCCGTATCCCTGTTCTCTCTCTCTCTCTCTCTCTCTCTCTCTCTCAGACACAC
>Ga0209208_10006411_pt1 | contig 16209 bp, 15 predicted proteins | sample S1TSphfallax_3_FD_187694 | JGI IMG/M metagenome (GOLD analysis project Ga0209208, IMG submission 187694) | Host-associated microbial communities from peat moss isolated from Minnesota, USA - S1T2_Fd - Sphagnum fallax MG (SPAdes) (version 2) | ecosystem: Host-associated > Plants > Peat moss >...
TCAATCTGGGAAGCTCCGTCGCCAACGGCAGCAACCTCGAGCTGCGTTGGGTGGACGACAATGCGGTTTATCAATCACCCGACCAGGACATCGGCATCACCAACCTCGCCATCACACCGGTGCCCTTGCCGGCGGGCTTGCCCCTGCTGCTGTCTGCGCTAGGTGGTTTCACCCTGTTCGGCCGACGTGCGAAGAAGGTCATTGCTGCGTAAGCGGACCAGTACCGCATAGACCGCCGCCGACGCGGAGAAGCCCAGGAGCCAGCTCAAGTCAGCACCGCCCAGCGCCGTGGCGATCGGGCCGTCATACAGGGGTGAGCGCATGGTCAAGAACGCTGCCGTCATGCCGGCGAGCAACGCCATGCAGCCGGCGGTGTTGAACCCGTGCCAGCCCCAATAGCAACCACCGGCGCGCGCCGTGCTGTGGATACCTCGCCAGTCGATGTTTCCGCGGCGCAAGTAGCCGTCGCAGATCCATACACCGCCAAAGGGTCCCACCCAAACCACCAGCAGCGCGATGAAATTGTTGAGCGCCGTCGAAAAGTCCTGCACGAACAGGATGTAGAGGGCGATCACCGTCGAGACGAGGACGTCGCAGCCCGTGGCCACATTGCGATGCACCCCGAGACCCATGGCCTGCAACGTCAGGCCCGAGGAATAGTAGGTGGGCACGTTGTTGGCCATCGATCCGCCGATGACGGCAAAGATGTACACGACGAACAGCCACGCCGGCATGAAAGGTTTCAGACCCGCCACGGGGTCGGACATGTCACCCAAGGTCGCGCTGATCGCGCCCATGAGCGTGAGCGCCAATGACGGGATGAAACTGCTGGCGAACACATGCCAAAACACCTTGCCGGATGGCGTCGCCGTCGGCAGGTAGCGGACCCAATCCGCGCCATTGAACAAAAAGGACAACGGGTTCGATGCGATGATGGCGCAGGCGGTCAACAGCGCGGCCACCGTGCCACCGGGCGGCAGCGCGGCGTGCGTGACGGCATGTTGCCAATCGATGTGTCCGGCCGCCATTGCTGCGACCAAATTGCCCATGACCATGATGAGCGCCCCACCCACGAAGACGGCGAAGAAGCGCTGGAACCAGACCATGGTCGCATGTCCGAGCACTGCGATGCCGCCGCACAGGATCAGTTGCAGCACCACGGCGAGCAATTTTCCGTAGCCGCCGGGATGCGGCCATCCGAGAACATCGAAGAGCGCCAGCAGCGCCTCCACGCCAAAGATGGTGTTGATCACCTCGAAGGCTACGGATGCCACCCACGAGAGCAACGCATTGACGAGGTTGCCGCGGATTCCGAAGGCGGCCCTCGACAAGGTGTTCACCGGCAAACCGGCACGAACACTCACGATCGAGCCGAAAGCGACCAACGCATAGAGAACACAGCCGATGACGCAGGCAGCCAGCGCGAGCGGGAGAGTCAGACCCTGGCCGATGACCAGCGCGCCCAGCGCGAAGGACAGCAGATTGACGCTGTTGGCGACCCAAAACAGGTCGACCTGCGGCAGCGTCATGTTGCGTTCGGTGTCGGGAATATGATCGAAGCCACGGACTTCCGTGTGAAAAGCTTCATTGCTACGTGAAATGAACGCTTCTTCTTCGCGCATCGTCTCGTTGTAACATAAGTTCGCGGAGAATGCCGCGGAAGGTCGAGGCCCATGTATTTCACCATCAAGGCGCTGCTGCGCAGCCTCCTCCTACCGCCGGCCAGTCCCTTGTTGCTCGCCCTGCTCGGCGGGCTGTTGCTTGCGCGCGGCAAGCGCCTGGGCGCGGTTTTCGTCAGCGTCGCGCTGGTGTTGCTGTGGCTGTGCTCGACACCGATCATTGCGGACGGCATGGAACGCCTTGCCGAGCGTTGCCCGCCGCTCGATCTCGCGAAAGCCATCCATGCGCAGGCCGTGGTCATCATCGGCGGCGGCGAGCAGCGAGCGTTCGCGCCCGAGTACCAGGGACCGGCGGCGATGACCGGGCTGCTCGAGCGGTTGAGCTATGGTGCATTCGTGGCACGGCGCACCGGCCTGCCCATCCTCGTGTCCGGCGCGCCGGTCGAGGCGCATGTGATGCAGGTGTCGCTCGAGCGGGATTTCTCGATCGCCACGCGCTGGGTCGAGAATCAATCCGCCGATACTTTCGAGAATGCGCGCCTGTCCGCACGGATCTTGAAGCCGATTGGCATCACGCACATCATTCTCATCACCAGTGCCTCGCACATGTGGCGCGCCATGCATGAATTTCAAGACGCCGGCTTCGTCGTGGTGCCCGCGCCCGACGTTGAGCTCGCGGTACGCCATGACGGGATATTTCGTTTCGTGCCGAGTCCGACAGCGATGTATCGCGCCAATCTGGCGCTTTACGAGCTCATCGGCGAACCCATGCGTGAGCTGCAGGAGTCGTTAGGCGTGCGCGAACGCCTCGACAAGAAAGTCGCGGGAACTTGAGTGGTGCTGCCGCCGGCCGAGGGAATAGGACTCCATGGCGGGGATGTGCGGGAGCACGGCGTCGAACAGCTGATTCTGGGCCGATCCGATGAGTTCGCCGTCGATACGGCAGATCGGCACGTCGAGCGTTTTCAGCACATTTTCCATCGTCGTCTGCAACGCCAAGCAGTCCCCCGGCCGCAGCATCGAGCGCCAAGCGGGTGAGTCGCAGGCCTCGAGCACGAACAGCACCTCGAGACGAAAGATCATGATCCGGCCTTCGGCGGATTCCGGCTCCTCCGTGTTTGGCCATTGCGTCAGCGCAAGATAGATGCCCTCGAGGTCCCACCATAGCCGGCTGTACAGAAGCGTTACAGCGGCGGCATAGGCATCGGCGTCGGCCTTTGGCAAGGAGGTTCGCTGCATGCGCCGTATCTTCCCGCCACCCGGTGACCGAAAGAAGTCAGTCTGGTGTCCGATTCGCGACGCCGCCGGGGGAGCGGTCGAGGCCGACCGGCCTTAGGTGCAGTTTTGCCGATCCTGGCGTATGGTGTCCGGGGGGAATCCGTGTAAGGAACATCAATAAGTGCAGTCAGATATCGAGATCGCTCAGCAAGCCATCATGCGGCCGATCGTTGAAATTGCCGAACGGCTTGGCATACCGCTGGACAGTGTCGAGAACTATGGGCGCTACAAAGCCAAGATAGACCTGAGCTTTATCGAAAGCTTGAAGGATCGGGCCGACGGCAAGCTCATTCTGGTCACGGCGATGAGCCCGACACCCGCCGGCGAAGGCAAGACGACCACCACCGTGGGGCTGGGCGATGCGCTCAATCGGATCGGCAAGAAGGCGATGATCTGCCTGCGTGAGCCCAGCCTCGGACCGGTTTTCGGCATCAAGGGGGGAGCCACGGGCGGTGGTCGCGCTCAGGTGGTGCCGATGGTCGATATCAACCTGCATTTCACGGGTGACTTCGGTGCCATAGCGACCGCGAACAACCTCCTCGCCGCACTGATCGACAATCACATCTATCATGGTAACGAACTGAAACTGGACGTTCGCCGCATCACCTGGAAGCGGGTGCTCGACATGAACGACCGCGCTTTGCGTAACATCACCGTCGGTCTGGGAGGGGCTGCCAACGGCTTTCCGCGGCAGGACGGGTTCGACATCGTCGTGGCATCGGAGGTCATGGCAATATTTTGCCTGGCCTCCGACCTCAAGGATTTGAAAGCGCGCCTCGGTAACATCGTGGTGGGATTTACCCGCGGCCTCGAGCCCGTTCGCGCCCGCGATCTGAACGCGCAAGGCGCCATGACGGCGCTGCTCAGGGACGCGCTGCAGCCGAATCTCGTGCAAACGTTGGAGAACAATCCGGCGTTCATCCACGGCGGACCTTTCGCCAATATCGCGCATGGGTGCAATTCGATCCTCGCGACTCGCGCCGCACTCAAGCTGGCCGACTATGTGGTCACCGAGGCGGGTTTCGGCGCCGATCTGGGTGCTGAGAAATTCATCGACATCAAATGCCGGAAATCGGGTCTGCGACCCTCCGCCGTGGTCGTCGTGGCGACCATTCGAGCGCTCAAATATCACGGTGATGCCGCTCTCAAGTCCATCGATCGGGAAGATCTGCCGGCGCTCGAGCGCGGGATTGCGAATCTTGCGCGGCATGTCAACAACGTACGGCAACACTTCGGCCTTCCGTGTGTGGTGGCGGTCAATCACTTCACCTCCGACACGGCAGCCGAGCATGATTTGCTGGCCAGAAAGATGGAATCTCTCGGCGTGCAGGTGGTGCTGGCACGGCACTGGGCGGAGGGCGGTGCGGGCGCAGCCGATCTCGCGCACAAGGTGGTCGAACTGATCGACCGCGGTGATGCCGGATTCCGCTTCGTGTACGAGGACGAGCAGACGCTATGGGAGAAAATCCGGGCGGTCGCCACCAAGATTTATGGCGCTTCCGACATCGGCGCGGATGCGTCGATCAAGCAACAGTTGGAGTCGCTGCAGGCGGGCGGCTACGGGCACTACCCGGTGTGCATCGCCAAGACTCAGTACTCTTTTTCATCCGATCCGAAAGCCCGCGGTGCGCCGACAGGCCATGTGGTCAACATCCGGGAAGTACGACTCGCGGCAGGTGCCGAGTTCATCGTCGTCATTTGCGGCGACACCATGACGATGCCCGGGTTACCGGCCGTGCCGTCCTCGGAACGAATCGATGTCGATTCGCAGGGGCGAGTCGTCGGTATCTTCTAGGAATCGCTAGGCGGTGGTGTCGACGATGTTGCCCAAGGCGCTCGGGCTCGAACCGGAACCACTGGACTGAAGATTCTGGAGAAAGCCGCTTAGGAAGGACTGCAACGCCGCTGTACCCGCGCCGCTCGCGGCGGTCGTTTCGCTGCTCGCCGAGGTCGTCGCCCCCGCCGTGCTCGATGACGTGCCACCGCCCAGATCCGCGACCAGCTTCGAAAAAGACGAGTTCAACGTCGAGATCGTGTTGGACGACAGCGAAGACGATCCGCCATCAGCGGCGCTTGAATTGCTGATGAGCTCGCTGTTGCCGACTTCGGTGATGAGCGATTGCAATGAGCTGATGATGTCCGATTGAGCGTATTGCGATGCCGCGCTGCCTGCGCTCGTGCTTGCCGCGGCTGAGCTGGCAGCGGTCGAGGCGGCCGCAGCGGGGCTGTCGGCCGCGGCGCCGGCGGCGGCAGATCCGGCGGCTGCGGAGTTTGCGGTATCCGAGCTCGCGGCAGTCGATGTTGCGGTGGGCGAACTCACGGCCGTGCTCGACGTCGAGCCTAAGCTCGCGGAACTCGCCGTGGACGCGCCGCTGGAAGTTCCGCTGGAATTATTTGCTTTGCCGCCTGCGGCCTGACGCAACGCGCCGAACAAGTCATGCAGGAAAGACGACAGATCTTGCGGCAAACTCGACGATGCCGTGGAGGACGCGGTCCCCGTCTGCGCGCCGCCGGCGGTCTGCGAGGTCGACGAGTCGGAGCTCGATGTGGCGGGGTTGTTTTTCAAGTACTGTTGCAAGGCGGACAGCAGAGAAGAATAGAGCTTGCCGCCTCCTTGTGACGAGCCGTCTGCGGAGCTCGTCTTACCGTTGCCGCCGGAGGTGTTCTGCGATGCCGTTCGTTTTGCCGAGACCGGCTGCTGCCCTTGGATCGGAGCCAGGGTGATGACGACGCTGGACGCAGTCAGCGCGGCGGCGGTGGACGTTGACATAATATTTTTCCGTTCGAGTACGACTGACGATTCGGATTACGACTTGCCGTTAGAGTCGGCAGCAGGCTACGGAACTTGAGTCTGGGATATTGAACTGACCTTCAGCGGACAGCCCGCGGGTCGGCACGGAGTCGGCCGGTGTGGCACCGGGTCTGCACGGGGTCGGCGGTCGGTCGGCTACTGTCCGGTCTTGAATTTCTGCCAGAGCCGCGTAATGGCGCGAATCTGCTCCGGCGAATCTTCCGCTTGCACGAACAGTCGTTCTCGCTGCTCGAGCGGTGGATAGACGGTCGGATCCGTGGCGATGGCCGGATTGATGAAGCGTGTGGCGGCGGTGTTGGCGTTGGCAAAGCCGGTGTAATTGGTGATTGCTGCGCTGACTTGCGGAGTCATCAGGTAGTCGATGAGCTTGAGGGCGTTGGCCGCGTGCGGCGCGTCCTTCGGAATCCCCAGCATGTCGAACCACAGCAGCGAGCCTTCCTCCGGGATCAAGTAGTCCACCTTGACACCGTTTTTGGCCTCGGCCGCACGTTTACGCGCCTGCACGAAGTCGCCGTTGTAACCGATGGCGATGCACAGATCGCCGTTCGCCATGGCGTTGATGATGTTGACGGTGTCGATGGTGCGGATGTAGGGACGGATCTCGTTCAAGACGGCTGCGGCATCGGCGAGATCCTTGACGCTTGCGTTATTCGGATTTCTGCCGAGGTATCGCAATACGAGCCGCACCACCCCGGCGGGCGCATCGAGCGTGCCGATGCCGCAGCCGGCGAGCTTGGACGCATAGGTGGGATCGAAGATCAGCCGCCAGCTCGTGAGCGGCACATCGGGCAGCGCGTCCTTGACGAGCTTTTCGTTGTAACCGATGCCATAGGTTCCCCAGGCATAGACCACCCCGTGCGCGTTGCCCGGATCGTTCAACGCGACTCGAGCCATGATGGCAGGGTCCAAGTTGACGAGATTCGGCAGCCCGGTCTTGTCGAGCGGCAAGAACGCGCCGGATTTTATCTGTCTCTGGAAAAACGGGGCGGTCGGCACCACCACGTCGAAGCCGCTATGACCGGTCAGTATGCGGGACTCAAGGGTTTCGTTGGTATCGAAATAGGCGACGTTGACTTTGATGCCGGTGAGTTTTTCAAAGCCGGCAATCGTGTCCGGTGCGATGTAGTCGTTCCAGTTGTAGAAATTGACGACATTGAGGTCGGTGGCCGCGGAATCGTGCCGGCCGCAGCCTGCCAGCAGACTCGTACCGATGCCGATCACCGCGCCGGTGATTGCAAGCCATCCGCGCCTCAACGGTTCACCAGACGCGAGGCCATCCAGCCGAGCAGCAGAACGGCAACGAGCAGCGTTCCCCACAGCAGCCCACGCTTCCACGCAACCGGCGCACCGCGCGGGTCGATACGGCTCGGGCCGCCGAGAATCCGCTCGGTTCCCAAACTGGCCGGCGAGATCTCCATGTCGGCGGGTATCTGGCTAAGATCACTGTCCGCGCCGGCCGCGGTGGCGTTGCCGTAGGCCAGCAAGAACGGCGGTTGGCCGCGGGCGAGAAATGTCACCTCGTTCGGCACCCATTCCACGTGCAACCTCACCGCGCCCTGGCGCGGCGGGTCGCCGCGGACGATCCGTGCACGCCAGTAACGATCACGGTCAAGGGCGATCTCGAGCGGCGCGTTTTGTTGCTCACCATCTGCTGTCTTGATCCGGTAGAAACCCGACTGTGCGACGATGCGCCAGGGATCCTGCGAATTGCGCCGTGAGGCCAATTCGATGGTATTGACGGTGTTGATTTCGGGTAACACCACGCTGACACGCGTTACCGGTAGGTGCGCTCCGAGATCGAACTGGTCAACGTCCCCATCGGCGTTGTCGGCAGTGCCCGCCACGTCAAGGCTGGCCCGCGACGCATCCACGGGATTGTCGGCAGGCTCGGCCATGACGGCGGTCAAGTAGAAGGCGGGTGCGGGTCCCACCCACGATAGTCGCCAAAAGCGGCTACGGGTTTGGGTGAACAAGACCCGGTTCTCGATCAAGACCTGGCCGTTGGCATGCAGGTTGGCCGTGGGCGCGGCGGCGACCACCGTTCGCCAGCCATCGAGATCATCGCTCACCTCGACCTTGACGCGGCCGGAGTAGTCCGCTGCGGTCTCCGGCCAGGAGAGCTGCAGGGCCGATACCGGAGAGACGAGAGCCCTGCCGTCCAGCAGGTACTGGTTGATCGGCAGATTCGGACCATCGCCGCGCCGGGTGTCCAGATTGACGGCGGAACCTGCCGACTCAATGGTGAGCCGGATGCCGTTCATCACCGCCCGAGCACCGTTGCGCAGCGGAAACAGCGGCAGCGATACGGCCGGCGCATGTGTGCTGCCCGGAGAGGTTGGACGCAGCAGTGAATACGGCACCACCTCGCCGCCGGCATTGAAGAGACGAAGATCGGCAAGATCGTCCCGCACGGTCTCGCGATAGACCGCCAGGGGCAGTGGGAAACGATAAACTGCGGCGTCTTTGCGGGTTATCACCGGCAGTCCAAAGGCGAAATCTTGCGGCGACAATTCCGCTGCGCCGGATCCGACCGATGCCAGCAGGGCGCCCATGCACCAGCCAGTGAGCCTCATTGACGGCACTGTAGCACAGAGGCGGGCGCGCAAAATTTGTAGATCCGCACGAAGATAATGATAACTTCTCGCACTTCCCAATCATCAGCATCGACGCGGATTGCAGCAAACCCATGATTTTGAATCGTCATACGGCCGCCGCGCTCTGCGCGTTGTGTATTCTCCTATTGATGGCCCGCAGTGGCGGAGCCGCCGGCACCGACTATGCGGTGCGGATCGATCGAGTGCTGGCCGCGACGCCGCTGATCGACGGCCATAACGATCTGCCCTGGGAAATCCGCAGCCGCTTTGGGAGTGACCTGTCCCGGATCGACCTCGCGGCGGATACGGCTCATTTGCCGTTTCCGGCGGATGGTGCGCCCTTGATGACGGACATTCCTCGGCTGCGCGCCGGCCGGGTGGGCGGGCAATTCTGGTCCGTGTGGATACCGGTGAGCATCACGGGCGCCGAGGCGGTCGAGGTAACGCTCGAGCAAATCGATCTGGTCAAGCGGATGTGCACCCGGTATGCCGCGGACTTTTCAATGGCCTATACCGCAGCGGATGTGCGCCGGATCCACGCGGATCGGAAGATTGCCTGCCTGATCGGTATCGAAGGCGGCCACCAGATAAACGACTCACTCGCCGTGCTGCGGCAGATGTATGCCGCCGGTGCGCGGTACATGACCTTGACCCACACCAGCAATACCCGCTGGGCGGATTCGGCCACCGACGAGCCCGTCCATCATGGTCTCAGTCCGTTCGGTGTGGAAGTCGTGCATGAAATGAATCGGTTGGGAATGTTGGTGGACTTGAGCCATGTGTCTGTGGACACCATGCGCGCCGCCCTTGCGGCAAGTGCTGCGCCGGTCATGTTTTCCCATTCCTCGGCGCGGGAGTTGGTCGATCATCCGCGTAACGTACCGGATGAGGTGCTCAGACTGGTAACGCGCAACGGCGGCGTCGTCATGGCTAACTTCGCCCCGGGATACGTGTCGGACGATCGGCGCCGCTGGGATGCCGATGCCGCAGCGGAGCGAACTCGTTACAACAGTCCGCCGTATGTAGGTCTCTACATCGGTCAGCCAGAGCGTGCTGCGGCAGCGATGGCTGAGTGGGAGAAGCAGCATCCGCGCCCGTCGGCAACGCTCGAACAGGTTGCCGATCATATCGAACACTTGCGTGCCGTAGCGGGCATTGATCATGTGGGGCTGGGATCGGACTTCGATGGCATCGACGATACACCGGCGGGGCTCGACGGGGTGGACCGATATCCCGCTCTGCTCAAAGAGCTCATGCGCCGGGGCTGGAGCGATGCCGACATCGCGAAGCTCGCCGGCGGCAATGTGCTTCGAGTGATGGCAGACGTTGAGCAAGTGGCGCAGCGCATGCGCGATCGACCGCCGTCCGCTGCGGTATTCAAGCCTTGAAGCGGGTGCTCAAGGTGTTGCTGGCGTTGCTGATGAGCGCCGGGCTGAGTGTGACGCCCGCCTCTGCGGCGAAGGTCGAGACGGGCATCCGGCCCTTCGTCCTCTACATCTCCATCGACGGCCTCAAGCCCGAGGCGATTCTGGATGCTGCTCAGCACGGCCTCCACGTGCCCCACCTACGCGCCTTTTTGGTGGACGGCATGTATTCCACCGGGGTCCACGGCGTGCTGCCGACCGTCACCTACCCCAGCCACATGACGCTCATGACCGGCGTATCGCCGGCGAAGCACGGGATTTACACGAACACCACGTTTGATCCTTTCGATCGCAACGAGCGGGGCTGGTATTGGTATGCGGAGGACGGAAGGGTTGCGACGCTCTGGGGGGCAGCGAGCGCTGCCGGTCTGAGGACGGCCAACGTCTACTGGCCGACCAGTGTCGGCGCGCCGATCATGTTCAACCTGCCCCAGATATGGCGCACGGGAACGGCCGATGACCGCAAACTGCAACGCGCCTTGAGCACTCCTGGGTTGGAACAGCGGCTTGCGGCCACCCTCGGCGACTACCCGGGCGGTGAAGACGAAACCGTCGCCGACGACGAGGTGCGGGCGCGCTTCGCGGTCAAGCTCATGGAACTCGAGCACCCGGACTTCATGACCGTGTATTTGACCGGCCTCGACACGGAGCAGCACAAGTCAGGTCCTTTCAGCGCCGCATCGAATGCGGTGCTGGAACGCCTGGACGTCGTGGTCGGCGCATTGCACACTGCGGCCGATCGCGTGGCGCCCGGCCGGGCGACCGTGTGCGTGGTGTCCGATCATGGCTTCGCGCCGGTCGAACATGATGTCAATCTGTATGCGGCCTTCCTCGAGGCCGGCCTGATCCAGCTCGACGACTCCCACCATGTGGTCAGCTGGGAGGCCGAGCCCTGGTATGCGGGCGGGACGGCGGCGGTGATTCTGGCCCATCCCGATGACCCGGTGCTGCGTGCACGCGTGGGTGCTTTGCTCGATGGATTGGCGGGCGATCCGGTCAACGGTATCGATCGTATCGTGGGTCACGACGAATTGGTGAAAAATGGCGGTTTTCCCAATGCCACGTATCTCGTGGCGCTCAAGATCGGCTACGAAGTGGGACTCAACTTCGCAGGTCCCGTGCTGACGCCGCCGAGTAATCTCGGCATGCATGGATACTTACCCGATCGACCGGAAATGCGCTCGACCTTTCTCATGGAGGGGCCGCGCGTGCCGCGCGGCAGGTCGCTGGGTGAATTCGATATGCGACGCATAGCGCCGACGCTTGCGGCAGTGCTTGGAATTTCGCTTGCCGATGCGGAGCTTGCACCGTTGCCGCTGAATTAATCCGGCGGTGGTGCGCTCGCGCTGTAGGCGATTGAAACGCTGCCGGTGCGGGCAATCCCCGCGTCGTTGATGTAGTTGAATGGCAATGTCAGGTTACTGGCCGCGGCTGCGGTCGGGGCGTAAGTGAGCGCCAGTGTGCAGGCAGTGCCGGCGCTGACTGTCGCACAGTTGAAGCCGGTGGACGCGGTGCTCCAGCCCACGGGCAGCGTGCCCAACGCTTCGCCGATCGCCAGCGAACTCGCGGGATTGCCGTCATCCGTCACGAAGGTCACCGCCACGCTGGCGCTTTCGCCAAGAACCACGCTCAGCGAACCCGGGCTCGGGGTGCCGACCACGCTGTCGTCGGTGGTCGCGCGATACGCGATGTCGACCGTTCCAGTCTTCGCGTCGCCCGCATTGTTGTCGTACGCATAGCCGAGGCTCAACATGCCGCTCGCTGCCGTGGCGGGTTGATAGCTCAGTGGCAGCGTGCATATCGTGTCAACGTCGATACCGCCGCAGGCGAAGGTCGCCGTGCTGCTGCTCCATCCAGCCGGCAGCGCGTCGAGGTTGCCGGTGAGCTGCAGCGCGGTCGCCGGCCGCCCATCATCGGTTGCGAACGAGACGGTCACCATTGCGGCGCCTTGGCCTACAATCGCTACGACTTGCCCGGACGGTGTGGGAGTCCCCACCACCGTATCGTCGGTGGTCGCCGCATAAGCGATGGTCACAAGTCCCGCACGCGCGGTGCCGGCGGCATCGGTGTAGTCATAGGTCAATGTCAAGGTGCCGCTCGTCAGTGTGGCCGGTGCGAAGGCCAGCCGTAACTGGCAACCGTTGCCGACACTGACGGAGTCGCAGGCGAAGCTCTGGCTGTCGCTCGTCCATCCTGCCGGCAAATGGGTGAGATCCGACGTGATCCTTACTTGAGTTGCGGCTTGGCCATCATCTGTCGTGAAGGTCACGGGGACCGCCTGAGTCCCGCTCTTCTGCACGGCGAGGACTTGTTCTGCCGGCGAGATCTTGGCAAGGACGTTGTTCGCAGTGGTTGTACGGTACGGAATATTGACGCTTCCCGTTTTCAGCTCGGCTGAATCATCGGTGTAGCTGAAATTCAAGGTGAGCACGCCGTTGGCATCCGTGGTTCCCGAGAAGGTGAGCGACAGCTCGCAGCCGCTGCCGGAACTGACGATGGCACATGCCAGGTTCGATGTGGGGCTGCTCCAACCCGTGGGCAGCGCGGCCAGATTCGTGGTAATTGACAGATTGGTCGCGGCATTGCCGTCATCGGTGATGAAATTGACACTGATGGCGGCCGTTCCCGAACCGTCCTTTGCATCGATTTCGCCCGCGGGCGAGACGAGTGCGACAACATTATCGTAGGCGGTGGCTGCGTAAGGCAGACTGAGGGAGCCCGGCGTGCGCGCCAGCCCTGAATCATCCACCACCACATAATCGAGCGTCAGGGTGCCGTTGTCGACGGCTGCGGGCGCATATTGCAGCTCGAGCACACAGTCTCCGCCCGTGCTGACGCGATTGCAAACGAAGCCGGCCGGACCGGTCCATCCCGCCGGCAGAGTTCCCGAGGATCCGGAGATGCTGAAGCCGGTCATGGGCTGGCCATCGCTGGAGGTGAAGGTGATGGATATCGTTTGAGTCGCGCCGACGACGACGGCGACGCTGTCGGTCGATGCGGTGGCGATGACCAGATCATGAGTGCCCGCCGGGTTGGCGGCCGTGCTGAAGCCGGGAGTTTGCGGGCTGCCCGCCTGCGGGCCTGCGCTGGCAAGTGAGCTCGCACTGCTGACGGAGCTTGCGCCAACGCTGCTCGAAAAGTCGCCGCTTCCGCAGCCATGGAGCAGCGACAGCGCGATGCATCCCAACACGACTGGGTGGTATCGCATGATTCATCCCCTCCCGCGTTGGATTCCTTCGGCGCGAATTGGGGTACGGTATGTCGGGTGAGTCCCGAGCCGTTGTTAACTGCGTCACGCGCAGCGACCTTGCCAATTATGGTCAAATGGAATGTCTCCTTGAAACGACAGAGTGACCGGATGACAAGACGAGCGTGGCGGCTTGCACGGATGGCCTTTGCCTCCGGTTGCTTGCTGGTCTGCGGCGCGCGACCGTACGGCGCGGAGATCTTCTATCTCGACCACGACGAATTCACGCACCAGTACACCGGTCCCGTCGGGCCTCTGGTGGTGTCGGGCGAGATCGAGGCGGGAGAGACGAAGCACGTGCTGCAGAAAATTTTCGCAGATCCGGAGCGCTTTCTCGAGCAGAACACCGTTGTCCTGGCCGGGCATGACGGCGATGTCGCCGAGGCCATCAAGCTCGCGAAATTGCTGCAGTCCTTACACTCGCGAGTGCGCGTCGGTGAGCTTACGGGAACTTGTTCAGGTGCATGCTTCCTCGTTTATGCGGCGGCCGATGAACGGGTTACGGATGCCTCGCATCTGCTCGGCATCCGCCGTTTCGACGAGGTGGAGGCAGCGAATCCGGATGTGCGCGATTTCATTCGCAACTCCGCGATCCCGCCGCAGCTCCTGGAGCCGATGCTCCATGGATCGGCGGGCTCCGTGTACTGGTTGTCCGCCCAGGATGAGGCGGACCTCGGACTGCGATCGGCGGCGTTCATTCGCTACCTGACAGGGCGCTGCGGCTGGGATGTGAAGTTGGAAAGAGAGGCGCTGTCGGGCCGGCGGCCCATGTCCGACCTTGAGCCTCTGCTGGCCTGCCGTCGACGGGTCGCGCTGGCCGATGCGCGCCGAGTACTCGCGGATGCACGTGAGAGTGGCGCTCGCAAGGCACTTCTTCCAACTCAACACTGACGGAGGCCGGAGCGCTGCTACCGGCTTGCGGCATCGAGCGCCGCTCGCGTCTCGTCGTCGAGTTCGAGTTGCACGCCCCGCATCAATTCCTTCAATTGCGCGACAGTCGACGCACTGGCGATCGGCGCAGTCACCGCCGGTTGCGCGAGCAGCCAGGCCAGGGCGATCTGCGCGGGTGTGGCGTCGTATCGGGCAGCCGCCGCATCCAGGGCCGCGAGGATGCGCAAGCCACGGTCATTGAGGCGCTCTGCCATGCCCGCACCGCGTGGACTCTTGGTGAAATCGGCGGCGGAACGATACTTCCCGGTGAGGAAGCCGCTCGCGAGGGAATAGTAGGGAATAACCCCGATTGATTGCTCGACACACAGCGCCCGGAGGCCGTCTTCGAATTCGGCGCGGTCATAGAGATTGTAATTCGGCTGCAGGCTTTCGTAGCGCACCCAGTCGTGAGCCTCACTCACGGTAAGCGCTTCGCGCAACCGCGGGCCGGAATAGTTCGACGCGCCGATGGCACGCACCTTCCCGTTGTCGATCAACTGTTGATAGGCTTCGAGGGTCTCATCGAGCGGCACGGTGGCATCGTCGAGATGAGACTGGTACAAGTCGATGTAGTCGGTCTGCAGGCGGCGGAGTGAAGTGTCGACGGCGCGCAGGATGTAGGGTTTTGATAATCCCTTCATTCGGGGTGCCATTTCATTCCCGACTTTGGTGGCGATGATGACCTTATCGCGGCCCCCTCGCGACTTGAGCCACCTGCCGATGAGGGTCTCCGATTCCCCCCCTTCATTGCCGACCACCCAGCGGGAATACATGTCCGCGGTATCGATGCAATTGAAGCCGGCTGCCGTAAAGGCATCGAGTAGTTGAAACGACGTGGCTTCGTCCGCGGTCCAGCCGAGGACATTGCCGCCGAACACCAACGGGCTGATTTGCAAGCCCGATCGTCCCAGAAAACGCTTTTTCATCTCACACCTCGAGCGGCGGGCGCCGCGTGATTACGGTATCTTTGTTTCATGATGAGACATCCGAAAGCCCACCGGGTTCTGGCCATCGATATCGGCGGTAGCCATGTAAAAATGCGCGTCTCGCACCGGCGCGACCTGCTGCAATTCGTGTCCGGGCCGGATCTCACCCCCGCCGAAATGGTCGAGGGCGTTCATGCACTCACGGGCGATTGGCAATACACGGCGGTATCCATCGGCTATCCGGGGATCGTCATTCACGGCAAGATCGTCGCCGAGCCCAAGAATTTGGGAGCGGGGTGGGTGGGATTTGATTTTCGTGCGGCCTTTGGAAGACCAACGCGCCTCATCAACGATGCCGCAATGCAAGCCATCGGCAGCTATGAGGGCGGCCGCATGTTGTTCCTGGGACTTGGTACGGGCCTGGGGTCTGCGATGATCGTCGATGGCGTGGTCGAGGCCATGGAATTGGGGCATATGCCGTACAAAAAGGGCAGGTCCTTCGAGGACTACGTGGGTGACCGGGGCCGGCGACGCCGCGGCTATAAGAAATGGTCGCGTGACGTCACCACCATCGTCGATCAACTCAGCACCGCCTTGGAAGTCGACTACGTGGTGCTCGGCGGCGGCAACGCGAGCAAGCTGAAGACCATGCCGCCGCGTTCCCGCCTGGGTAACAATGATTTTGCGTTCATCGGCGGCTTTCGTTTGTGGCGCAAAGCACGTAGCCGGAGGCGCCCGATATTGGTCTGACGATCAATGGTCTGACGATCGAGTCTGTGGCGGCGTGGGCGGCGTGGGCGGCTTGCGCTTGGGCTCCGGGTCGCGGTGATACGGCAGCCAGGCGTAAATCTCCGGCGACGTTTGCGGGTAGGCGAGAAATCCCTCCCGCTCTTCCGTCGTGGCATCGCGATGGCGCCGATACAGCCGCCACACGGTGTACAGCGTGAATGCCAATGTCAAAACGATGACATAAACGAAAAAAGCGCCCGGCCGTGTGAGCTGAATTGCATAAGTGCCGGTGGTGGGTCCGATCGCGCCGCCCAACGCCCAAACGAAGAGCAGTGTCGATGACAGTCCCACATAATCGACGATCGCAGCCCGGTCATTGGCATCGGCGACCCCGACCGCATACAGGCTTTCGCCCAGTCCACCAAAAATTGCAAACAGGACTGCGAGCAAGATGAAAGGGGTGTGTCGGTCGACCACCACGAGCACGGCGGCTACGCAGAGAATTCCGGTGCCCAATCCGATAAGCGCGACGCGCCGGTCGATCTTGTCCGATATATAACCGATGGGCCATTGCAGAAACAGGCCGCCCAAGGACACGCAGGCCATCAGGATGACGATGTGGGATTGGTCAAAACCGATCCGTTCGCCGA
>Ga0209208_10006412_pt1 | contig 16208 bp, 12 predicted proteins | sample S1TSphfallax_3_FD_187694 | JGI IMG/M metagenome (GOLD analysis project Ga0209208, IMG submission 187694) | Host-associated microbial communities from peat moss isolated from Minnesota, USA - S1T2_Fd - Sphagnum fallax MG (SPAdes) (version 2) | ecosystem: Host-associated > Plants > Peat moss >...
TTATTATAGTGCCAAAATTGGAAATATATTGAACCTTAGTATTTGAACATCTCTCAGTTCTTTTCAAGATTATATAAATGATAATTCTGAAGAAATTCCAACTATTTTTGAGGTACAGAAGGGGCCCGGTATGGCAGGATTGAGAGCCTCTTTCCTTGTGAAAAAGGTATTACATCTTTTCCGAGGTGGGTTTTATAAGCAAGTCTTTGTGGTGCTAACATCTTTGGTGAATTATTTTGTCACTTTATAAACCATACCTAGTAGGTTGGGTGACATTGGTGCACATCAAGTTGCCGCATATCACTTGGATGATCGATCTTCCAGACAAGAAGATTATGTTCCCTAATCTTTCGGGGTAGAAAGCACTAGGCACATTCATGCACAACCTATTGCTAGCCTGCCTAGTATGCAGTAGCCTTGAGGTTGACTATAAAAACATAGTAAGAACCTTTGTACCCAGTCTTCAAATCCATCTAAGGTAAACCTTGCATCTTGTACTCAATGAAATTCAATGCTTGGAACCGCTGATGCAACTGATAATGGCACAACATTTAATGTGATCCAATCTTCCTCTAGGGGCTTGGGCATGTAACCACTAAAATCTTCCATTGTTCCAAAGTGCAAAGGGTGATCAGTTTTGGTTTGCACTGAGGGACATTCAAGCTTGGTCCAAGCAAAATTTGGCTTTGGATAGAGAAAACTTGTTGGAATCCTACATGGACTATTGGGCATTATGTTGGCTGGGCCTTAGAATATTTCTTTAGGCTCACCTTGAAGAGCTCTAAATTGAGCCTAGTGGAAATAGCAACAGCCCATGGGACCCAAAAAATCTTAACAACTAATCTATGACATTTTATTATTGTTTATGAAGTTTTTGAAAAGATAAAATTGGAGGGAAAATTTTGGTGCTCCCTCCCCTCCATAACTATTGCTGCTAAAATGTCCTGTACTCAATAATGAAAAGAGATCATTTCTTTTTTTTTTAATCATCTCTTTGAAGGTTTTGAAGGTTTTGAAGGTTTTGGCACTAAATTTGTTTGTTGATAATTCAAATTATTGTTAGATTTTTTTCACAAGGATCTTTGTCATGAAGGGTTATTCATGATGGAGAATACACACAATCACAAGTGTAAAATCAAAATTTCCATGAGATGATGATGAAATAAAATGAGAAAGAACAAAACAAGAAAGGAAAAAGACAATGATGAGAGAAAAAATAAATCTTGCCTATGATTTGCTGCTGGCGCAAGAAACCACTGGCTCCGCCTTTTGCATCAGTAATGCCCTTATCACCCCTTCATCACCTAATTATTTCACTTGATGGTTCAATATTTTTGGATCGCTAGGGTTACTCTACTTGGAATTAGTCTCCATTATTACAAGTAAAATGGCAACAAATCAAATGGAAAAAGTAATCATTGTCTCCATCATTGCTTGTAAAAAATAAAGTTGTCACCATTTCTTCTTTGTTGTTGTGAAGTAGTGTTTTGCTGACTACTGAATTTTTGCCAAATTCTGATTTGAGAAAAGGGATTTCAACCTATACAAAAGGATTGTTCATGGGAAAATGGCCAGAGTCCTATGGATTTTTGGTTTTGCAAATCACCAGCAACTTATGATAAGTTCCAGTAGGTAGTTGAGAATATAAAAACTCCTTTCTTTTCATTTTTCATCTCTAGTATGTAACCAAATTTGGATAATATTTTTCCTAGTTGATCACCATTTGGCTACATGACAAAATTGGCAAAACGAACACCAGTTGGGATTTGGGAACATCCTTAGCATGGTGTTACTTGACAAAAACACCGGTGCAATTAGTTTAATGTAAATATCAAACTACAATTACATGCCAATCACAAATTTAGCATCTCATAACTTAGTAAAGGACATGCTGCAAAATTCATTCATTTGTAATTCGTATGTTTCACGCATTGATACCATGCATTGAAAATATATTTGACACACAGATTTAAAGGAAGATACGAAATTTGTATAACATTCATATATTCTTAAGTTTATACTTCATTTATCAACACATTTATCGATGTGTCAAACATGTTTTCAATGCATGATATTCATGTGTAAAATGCACAAACTTATGAATGAATGGACTTCACACAATTTTCATTATTAATTTGTTGATGCTAACTTTGTGATGTGTGTCTCCAATTTTGAGAATTGGGTGCCTTAGGTTAGAAGATAACCATGTGGATTTAGGTTTTGTTGACAAAGTTATAAAAGGTATACCCATGGCTAGGTCTTATATTAAATGGTTGGGATCAATAAAAATCTTCATGACCCATGTTTATGTTTTTTACCTTATACTCCAATCAAAACATTTAGGCTCAAAGTTGAAAGTGCTCACATGATAAATCATAAGAGTATTAAATTTTTTTTAACAACTAAGGAAAGTAATTTGAAAGCAAATGATTGGTGACATAATACAACTAGGTTATTGGGCAAGACATTATACTTTCCCCCATTGAACTTCACAAGTTCGTTGTTTTGTGTCTTGCATGGTTTGTAGCTTTGAACCATGTCATTCATTTTATGATGTTTTGCACAAAATAAAAGATATATATGTTTTGCAATTCCTCATGGGATTCAAACCCACCATTATAAGGAAATAAGATTTAATTATTAATATTAACCTACTTCATGTGGTTGAAAAAAACTACATCAGATTTTGTATTTATTTTTAACTTTTTAAGTTCTTAGACAAACCTTATGATAAAATTGTGTAAGGCATCATAAAGTTTTTTCTAACATGCCCTCCAAAGTTCAATGGGGGAGTTTTTAATGTTTTCCCTTGTTGGAGGTTTCTAAGTAAAATAAATAATTATTGATGAAAGCTTGCCAATTGTCAATAAAACACCCAAAAAATGATGTTTAACCTTCCACTATAAATGGGGAGACAAACTTGCAACTAGGGGAACTTGAGGGAATTCAAAAGAACCCAAGCCTAAAAGCCTTTCAAAAACTCTCAACAAAGTCAAATTGAAAGTGGCTAATTAACTTTAAAAACTTGAACAATGAAGGAAAGAATGGAAGAAATAAGAAGGTGTTTAAGCAAAACACCTGAAAAAAAAATCCCAATTGTTACTTGGACATCCCTTAACGTTGGGAGTGCACCAACATGATGAACATCTTCATCCAAAGCCTCTTGCAAAAAGGATGAAGAAAAGCAATTGGAACCAAAAAGGACTCCCATGATCCTAATGTTGTAAATAGGGCAACAAAAACTAGTTAGGAAGGCGAATTCAAGAGGCAAGCCAAAAAGGGCCTAAACCTCGAGCATTTGCAAGGTTGAACAACCAACCCCACATAAGCCAACTAGAAGACAAAATGATTGAATGTAAGGGGAAGAACATGGGCAAGGCTTAAAATGGGTGTCAACAACCAAGGAAGGAAAAATCTTCAAAGAATTATGCAAAACATGAAAATGCCAACGCAAAAAGGCCCTACAAGGGGGTCACCTTAATGTGTGCCCATAGATGAAAGGATGACAAACACATTTCTCAAAAGGGGATAATGACTAAAAATAAAGGAAGCTAAAAGGCATAAAAAGAATGAAGAAATGGGAAAAGTTGAAGCAATTGGCTTCTTCCTATTCAATTTTTGTTTTTAATGACCTTATACAAGATGGTGTGGGAAGCATTTGCTACATCCACCTTAAGCACCATTGAATTGGGGTGGACATCCAAAGCAACTCAAATGCCATGGACCACTATTTCGTAACCACCCTTAACCGTAACGTTGAACTAATGCAACGAAAGGTGAAAGAGAACACATGAAATCTAACCATGAAGCCTTACTAATTAATCTATAAAGGGCCTCACCGACTACAATTGGCTAGATGCCACCTAAGGGTTTAGCTAGAGCTAAAAACTTAACAACACCAAAAATGTGGGCGACAAATTATGGGATGTGGCTAGTGGCCACATGGGAATTCAATTGATGAAATTGAATCGAACCACTAATTGAATCCTTGAAGTCAAAAAAGTTTCAAAAATGTTTGAAGACCATGCTTAACAAATTGCCTGTTAATAAATGGGACATGTGCAAAAAAGCTGACCTAAAAAAATCCATGGAAAGTTCCACATCTGTGTCCAACTAAAAAGCCAACAAGGGGTACAAATAAGGAGAATCCAAATCCAAAGGATGGAGGGCTTGTAACACACAAATCATCTCTGATGATGTTAAATTGAAGCAAGAGGGGTGAAAGCTTTAACCACACGTGCAAACTCCCCATCATGCTAGAGGGCTAAATTCTATCCTAATTGAAACAAAATGGGCACAACCAAAGCAAAAAATGAAAGAGCTAAAGATGCTAATGAAGCTTAATTTAGAATTAAAATCACCACAAGTGTACATGTTTGAAAAAGATGCTTTGTACCTAAGTTGTTGCTAGTCCCTAGACAAAAACTATCAAAGGCATATTGCCCTAATCTCCCTATGCCCAATTGCTCCACCACAAAGAGGAAGGAAAAGACACCACTAAAAGAACAACAAGAATAGGTGTTCAAACAAGATGAAGAATGGACACATCAACCTAAACTAAAAATGGGTGGAAGCCCAAGAACCGAAGAAGGTAGGGCCTCCATCGGGAAGCCCAACTACCCTAGGAAAACCCACAAGCCAAAAAACCAAAAAAACAATTTAAAACCACCCAAGAAGAAACCCCACCTTTAGAAAAAAAAACCCCAAACCTTTGCTACATAATGCAAGCACATCCACCAGACCTAACATCTACCTAGTTGTGTTTTTCATTAGGTTGGACATTTTATTATGTTCCCACTTAAGTTTCAATCAGTTTAAGATATATTTTTGATCATGTACCATAACTATCTAAACTTCATTATTCATTTCAAACAAGTGTGACCTAGATGGTGTTCCTTCAAACCTTTTCAAATGTCAAAGAAGGAACATCAAAAAACCCTCTTGAAGATTTTACATTCCTTTGCAACAATGACAAGCAATAAGAACCCTAACTCTCTTTCTTATGTGATTTTTCGACACCCACTGATAATAGCCAACTTGGTAGGATTTGGTGCCTTCAAACCATAGCTTTTGTGAGCAACACTTTCCTACATCTTTCACTGCCTAGTTTGGTTTCTACCTTGGGAGCAACTATTATTGTGCACATGGTAGCTCCACTTTGCTATGCTTGCCATCACCACTCGTTCATTGTATGTGTTCTTATTACTCTCCATTCGTGCAAGAGAATTTTGTCACTTGTTTCTTCTATTTCAACTAGTTACATCACAAATAGTTATTGAATGAATGACCCATCTTTCAAGATTTCACCCTACATGTGTATATATTGTATGGCACTTGCCACTTGCATCTAAAATCTAGATAGATGACAAGTTTTAAAATCTATGTTGGAGAATTTGATTTTTGGAGGTGCCTAGCCAAGTAAGATTTAACCTAGGCTAATGCCTTTTCCCTTAATAGTTGAAGTAATATATATGCATAATTACACCATTTAAAACAACTTTAATAACAAGAAAAGGACCTAAATGTTAAACTTTGGATCAAGTCAATGCCACAATGGTATGAAAATGGGCTCTATAAATTCACATAGGAACTATGCCATATATGGGTGTCAAAAAACCTCAAAAAGGTGATTATTAATTAGTAAGTCGATCATAATGATCAATCACACATTAATTAAGTTTTTGATTGGTTGGCCATAATGATTGACAAATGTGTGACATTCAAAGGTTCCTTCAATGTATATTGTTCAATATTTATTGTTAATTGGTGGAGAAAGGGAAAATATTTACCATTAAATTTGAATGTGATAAATAATGATAATGCCCCGAATTCAATGCATCACTAATGATGCTTTTAAAAAGTTATGAGTGCCAAATCTAGAAAAACATCTTTGAAAAGGACATGAAATTTATGAGTTAAAATTTGCAAATTACCAATCATCCTCATCTAGCAACAACAATAAGCAGATCTAAAATTTGAAAATTACCTATTGTCTCCATACAACAACTTATAAACCTAGTTAGTTAAATTAATTTGTTTCGTTGAATTAACCATGTATAATGCACGGCCACCAAAGGATACCAACACCCATCAATGCACCATGAAAGATGGATAACAAATGGTCAAGAAACAATTTTCTATTGAATTCCAATTCCTCAACTAACCATGGGGGTTAACTCAATTGTTGTTTTTACTACAAGAAGGTTGTTAATAGGTAGGTTGTAAAGGTAGCCCTTACTTATGTATAAACTAAATATTTATCTAGTAGTCACCTATTGGAAACTAGTTCTTTCTAGGGATCCAATAAGGTGAAAAAAAAAATATTATTTTATTGAATAAGTAAACATGTAAAACCAAATATTGTAATAGTTAAACCTTATGTAAATTCCAGCACACAAAATTCATTCAATTTTGAGCTAATGTCCAAGAGATTATAAGTGTCAAAATAGTGAAACAACCATAGGGCTATTATTTTGAAAAACAAAAAAACTAACCTACTACACCTATATTTTCAAGGGGCAAATCTTAGAATAGTTACCTAACATAGACAAGAATGTCATATAACAAACAACTATCTATTCCAAGCTATTGTGATGGAGTTATGCCCTCAACAAATTATTATTATAATCCTGACATTGGAAGACTTTTGACTAGAATTAAACATTATTAAATAGAGTAACTTCAACACCTCCATACAACTAAGTAACATATACTTCAATAATGGGAATAACACACAAAAATGAAGGTTAACTTCTTTTTTCTTCACTTGTTTCACAACCACATGTTACAAAGCTACTAAAACACTACAATAGCTTATACCATTATTGTAGTCCTTATTTGGGTCTAATCTACACACACACATAGCCACACTCATTATATATCTATTGGAAATATACTATTGTAAGTTAGTATCATTATTTCAACATTATTCAAGTTTGATCTATTCTATCACACAAACATGACTCTATCCAAAAATTCAAACATCCAAATTTATCTATCCAACTCCTAAGTCCCTTTTCCTTTCACACACAAAACAACACCTTATATAGTCAAAGAAATACCTTACATACCTCCTACACAAGTTTCAATAAAAACTTAATGACCAAGAAATCTTCCAAAATCAACCACTTGATCCTACTTTATCAACTAAACTCAAACCACTTAACTTCATTTCACACATTACTTTGAAACATAACTAAAATGGTGGAGGCAAATCAACCTCCATCTAAATCAGTGGAATGAATAGTTTTTCAACCACTCCCATCTACTATCAATAACTCTGGATTATTAAATTGTTACAATAAATAGTAAAATCCAACCTTAACCTTTGATATGCTAATCTAGACCTTTACACAAATGGGTTACCAAGGTGAAACCAAATATTAACTCAATTTAGGGTTTATCCACAACTAAATCATAAAGGGCATCCAATGATGATGCATTGGTGGGGTTGCTAGCCTATTCTTTACTTGTGAAATTTCACCAAAAAAAATTCTTTTTGAAAAAAATAAAAATGAATGGATTTTTAGTGGAGGTACGCCTAAGGGCTCAAAACACAATCTGAAATTTTAGAGTGCCACATGGCCACAAACACCTTCACAATAAATTTTTTTCTTGCTACCTTCTTTTCATAGCCCTTGAATTATTGTGACAGTCATTAATTACATCAACAATAAAAGGAATTCAATAGTTATCCACTTTTTGGTGTTGTTATAAGTATAGTAGGTGGTTGGAGTGGGTTCATTTTTTTCTTGCTACCATAAGTATAGTAGGTGGTGGGATTTGTTTGCATTTTCTCTCATGGTGTAGTGATGAAAAGGAATAATAGTTATCTGACAAAGGATGAGATTCGGTGTTTTGGAGCTTGCTTGTTTGATGTACAAATAGCGTGTCCAAAGGTTTACAAAAAGTAATTATAAGCACCAATTTAACTTGGGGTGTTATCATAAGTACAGTAGGTGGTCCAAGTGGGTTCATTTTTTTCTTGCTACCATGAGTATAGTAGGTGGTAAGATTTATTTACGTTTTTTTCTCATGGTGTAATGATGAAGAGGAGTAATAATTTTTTGACAAAAGATGAGATTTTGGTGTTTTGGAATTTGTTTGTTTATTGTACAAGTAGCTTGTCCAAAGGCTTACAAGAGGATTACAACAAATTTGAGCAGCTATTATTGTGTTCATTAAATAGATGACAAAAACTTTCAGAAGTGAAAACTAGGCTAAAATAACAAAGAAAAAAAACACCCTTTGATTCTATACATGATTTTCTACATTTGTAATGTAATGATCATAGTTGATTTATATGATGTTTGATTCCATGACTACATGATGGATAAAACAATGGTGGGGTCATCATTATTAATAACATTAACAGTTCTGATTAAAGTGCCAAAACAAGCAACAAAGGAAGTACAATAGCACACTGCAAGCAACCCACATTGGTATGTCATTACAAAACTCTTAGCTCAAAAACTCCACAAAGAAGCTACATGTTTTAGTAACATAATGAATTTTAACTTACTGATTAATATCAGTTGGAGGTGGGAAAAATGGTGAAAGTCTTAACATCTTGATTTAATTCGATTGAAAAAAAAAGGGAAAAGGTTCTTACATTTCGATATGTGTAGTTTTTTGTCTTTTATTTTCTTACAGAGTTTACAAGCTATGGTTGACAAACTTGTTGCTTCACATGAAAGTGAAAAAATGATGCCAAAGATTACAAATATAGTAGAATATGGACTAATAGATGTTGAATCTTCTTCCCAAAGAGCTATTGATGAACTCAAGGTGAGCTTTAAAGAAAATATGACAGAATATCAGGAAACAAACAACTTTTTGACAACAATGGAGCAAATAATTAATGGAGATCACTTGAAGGACTTTTCTGACCAAGTTTTACGTAATCAAGTGTCAAGTGAGGAGGATGAAAAAGAAATTATGAGCATGAAAGATGAGTCTTCTCCATTTAATCAAAGTCAACTAGTTGAGATTTTGGAGAATGTGGAGTAGGTGATACTTTTGATATTTGATAAACCTCTTGAATCCAAAAATATGGTTGTTGTTAAATCTTTGCTCATAGCTCTTGAAAGAATTTTAAAAATAGATGTCGCAACCCCACTTTTGGAAGAGTGTGAGGATGACACTCACATTCCCGAAATGGGACTTGGGAGTCCTTCGGGACTCCCAAAACTTCAAAGTTCAATTGCAAGGGTCAAAACACCTTGCCTTGAGTCGTTCTTCATGTCATTGGAAAGCTATTAAAGTGTAGATGTAAAAAATGACCTCACATGGGCCATTTGGACATCTACAGCACGAGTTATGGCAAAAAGAAAGGTCGAAGTCAAACTACCAGTTTGACTCTCGACCATTAAAAGTCAGGAATCGACCCAACCCCGGTGTGTGAAAATGGAGTGTGACACACCATTGAAAAGATCTCAAGGAGAGCTACAAGTTTGCTTTAAACCTCATCCCAATCCGAGGTCTGAGCAAAGAGTTATGAACTCACAAAGTCCCGGGAGTCCAAATTGGGACAGTTTTGGGACTCCTCCTTGGGAGTCTTGAGACAAAAAGCCATTCGGATGTGAGTGCCACGAAATAACACAGAGAATACTATATGGGGGAAGGTGGTGGTTTCCCCTGAATCCGGGCCGTGGTGAGTCTTGTGAGTCCAGAGTTGCCCGTGGCTTGTCCTAGCACTAAGGGTGGTCCAGAATGCAAACTAACCAACTTGTTGGTTGGTTTGATGCAGGTTCGAATGAGTAACTAAAGCTTGTCACTCTTCCTAGTTACATCCCGGAGCTTCAACACGCCCCTGTACCCCTTTTAGTGTCGAAAGCTAGTAGCGTACCCTCAAGTCCCCATAATTCCGTTGTTTTAGAAACTAAGGCCCACCTTGGGCTTAACTTGGGACTTGGGAACACGTCACTTGGTATCAGAGTTCCGGTAGAGCTCGATTCATTTCTGGGAATGTCGGATGGCACCCAAAAAGAACCGTAAGCAAGTTCAAGAGACCATGTTGGAAGAACCCGTGGAGGAACAAGTTGCCCCACCAAAGTCTATTAGGGGAGAGGAACCAAGAACCCGGGAGGATCAAGATAGGCTCGATAGTGAAGAGGAACAATGAAGCTCGGTCCTATTCACCCCGGAGCAATTGGGGGTCCTCCTCAAAATGAATAGACCCGATTTTAGTGAGTTGGTGGCAACCTTCAAAGGAGGACCATCCAAGAGTGCAGGGTTTCAACCGGCTAAGCCGGGGAACTTCGATGGTGCCCATGACCGAAAGGTTGTGGATGCTTGGCTTGCAAAAATGGAGGATTATATATTTGCCGCCAAAGTTGGATGGCATTCGGCCGTGGAGCTTGCCCAATCCTACTTGAAAGGCTATGCCGCCACATGGTGGAGGACATTGAGACAAGAGGAGGGGAAGAACCATGGCTACATTTGGGAATTTTTTAAGGAACGCATCGAGTTCGAATTTGTTCCAAGGAATTCCAACTACATCTCAAGGTGCAAACTTCGTGACCTTGTGAATGCCATTAATGAAAACTTGTGGCAATATGTGAGGGCTTATTCCAAACTCATGCTTGAGATTCGGCATATGCATGAGATGGATCGAATGTGCCAATTTGTAATGGGGCTTCCAACTTGGGCCAAACATAAGCTTAAGGAAAATTGGCCCTCCTCACTATCTGAAGCCATCATGAAAGTGGAAGGCTTCTTGGATGTGGGGCGGGGTGAAAAATTCGGGTTCAAGAAGGACAATAAGTTCCTTCATAAGAAGTCATGCCATGAAGGAGAATGGAACCAAGGACAAGAAAATCCAAGGAAGGAAAGACCCAAACGATTCCAAGGCTCGGGGTTCAAGCCCAAGGGTAACTTCGTGAAGAAAGGGGTTCCTTTCAAAAGGAGCCAACCCAAGGGAGATGTTGGGGTAAAACCCAAAGGAGCATGTTTCAATTGCAACGAAGTGGGGCATTATTCCAAAAATTGCCCCAAGTCCAAAACCGGGAATGGGGGTTCTAAGGTAATTGCCCTCAACGCCAACCTAGCCCAAAATGAATGCAATCGACTTATCTTCTTAAAGGGGAAGATTGCTAAACGAGAGGTGTTATGTCTTTTGGACATAGGGGCTTCTCACAACTTCATAACTCGAAAAAGCGCCGAAAGGATGGAGTTCCATTTGGAGGAGCTCAAGGCACCCATTGAGGTGCATTTTGCGGATGGGGTTCCCCAACCCACTACGTCACAAGCAAAAGAAGTGCCTTTTCAACTGGGAAATTGGAGAGGAAAGGTGGACTTGTTGGTTTCCACCTTGGGTGGAATGGATTGCATTTTGGGAATGGAGTTCATCACCCAAAATAATGTGCTCATAGAAAGGCACAATAGATTAGTTAGAACCCCATCTAAAAGTGGGATTATGCGAGTGAAGGCACACGAGTTACCTTGTGTGGGTGGGTCAACCATCCACTTTATGTTAGGAAAAACCTGGGAAAGATAATGCGTGGTAGGTTATGGCATGATGTGTGTTATGTGGGTGTTGAACGAATTTGAGCCCAAGGAAGTTACCAATGTGGTGACCTCCTCCAAGTGCATAAAGCAAGTCTTGGAAGAGTTCTCGGATGTGATGCCCGAAGAGTTACCTGAAGACCTGCCCCCGAGAAGGCGAGTTGATCATGCGATCGAGGTGATGCCGGGAGTAACACCTCCCGCCAAGGCCCCATATCGAATGGGCCATGAGGATTTGAAAGAGCTTAAGGTTCAGCTTGAAAAACTCCTCACGAAAGGTTACATCAACCAAGTAAATCGCCATATGGGGCGCCCGTCCTTTTTGTTCACAAGAAGGATGGGACGTTGAGGATGTGTGTGAATTATAGGGCCCTCAACAAGGCAACGGTGAAGAACCGGTATCCTTTGCCTCAAATAGATGATCTTTTTGGCCGCCTCTCGGGAGCCAAGGTGTTTAGTAGAGTTGACTTACGTTCGAGGTATTACCAAATTGGATTGCGAAAGGGGATGAAGAAAAGACTGCTTGTCGCACAAGGTATGGTTCATACGAGTTCTTGGTGATGCCCTTTGGGCTCACTAATGCACCCGCCACATTTTGCTCTCATGAATGACATTTTCCGGGAATGGCTTGATGATTTTATGGTCGTCTACATAGATGACATTTTGATTTATAGCGGCTCCTTGGAGGAGCATGCGGAACACCTCTAGAAGGTGTTCCAAAGACTAAAGGAAAACAAGTTGTATGCCAAGCTTGAGAAGTGTGAATTCAAGGTGACGAAAATGGACTTCCTTGGACATAAGATAACTCAAGAAGGTTTGAAGATGGACGATCACAAGGTCAAGGCAATTATGGATTGGGAACCGCCTAAGTTGATTCCGGCCTTGAGATCCTTTTTAGGATTGGCCTCCTATTATCGCAAATTCATCAAGAACTTTGCGAAGATAACCGCACCCTTGACGAACCTCTTGAAGAAGTCCATTGTGACTTACGAATGGGAAGGAGCATGTAACAAGGCCTTTGAGGCCTTGAAGGGCATTTTAGTGAAGGTGCCGGTGTTGAAATTGCCCGACTTTGGCAAGGATTTTGAGATCCACTTCGATGCCTCCGACTTTGCAATTAGAGGAGTCCTAATGCAAGAAGGAAGACCGGTGGCATTTGAGAACAAGAAGTTGAACGAAATAGAGTGAAGGTGGCCAACACATGAGAAGGAAATGTGGGCAGTCATACATTGTATCAAGACTTGGGGCCATTACATAGGCTCTAAGGATGTGGTGGTGTGGACCGACAATGTGACCTTGAAATATTTTGCCGTTCAACCCAAGTTGTCTTCAAAATAAGTGAGATGTCAAGACACATTGGCCTTGTTCAATGTGGACATTCGGCACAAGCCCGAGAAGGAGAACATAGTGCTCGATGCGCTAAGTCAAAAACACCAACTTAAAGTGGTGTATGTGGGTGAAATAGAACTTCAAAAGGAAGTTCGACTAATGAATTGTCGAGATGAATTTGCCAAGGAAATGAGGTAAAACATTCAAAATGGAGCCAAGTCACACTTCCATTTGCAAAATGGACTAGTGTGGTACAAGCAAAACCGACTCTATGTGCCGGAAAGGAAGATGAGGGACATCATTTTGAAGGAGTGTCATGATGGGCTACTCGCGGGCCATGGTGGTGCAAAGCACACCACAACATTCCTTAAGAAGTCCTACTATTGGCCCAACTTGAAAGACAATGTGGAGGAATATGTGAAGACTTGTTTGACTTGTTAACAAAATCGAACATTGAACCAAAAGCAAGTAGGCTTGTTGCAACCTTTGCCAATTCCTAAAAGGCCGTGGGAAAGTGTGTCCATGGATTTCATGGTAAGTTTGCCCCCATCAAGGGGCTTTAACGCCATCATGGTAGTGGTGGATCAATTTAGCAAGATGGTGCACTTCATCCCCACTAAGGATGAGGCCACAGCCCAAGAGACAAATAGGTTGTTCTTCACACATGTTTTCAAGCATCATGGCCTCCCAAAGGACGTAGTTTCGGATCGAGACCCAAAGTTCACAAATAAATTTTGGCGAACCTTATGGAAGCGCATGGGGTCGGAGTTCAAGATGAGCACTTCTTTCCGTCCCCAAACCGATGGACAAACTGAAAGGGTGAACTTGGTGATCCAACAATTTTTAAGGAATTATGTGGCGGCGGATCAACAAGATTGGGTGGACCATTTGGAGTTAGCCGAGTTTTGTTATAATAACTCGGAACATTCCGCAAATTGGGTCCACCCCTTTTCAAATGGTGACGGGCAAGTCACCAATTGTGCCTAAGACATGGGCAGCACATGGATAATTCCCAAATGATGCAAGTGAGGAAATGCCAATGGTCACACAACTTGATGAAGAAAGGCGGCACTTGTGGGAGGTGGCCAAGGCCAACTTGGAAAAGGCGCACAAGAGGTACAAGGATTTTGTAGACAAGTCCCGATAAGAGGTGAAGTTTCAAGAAGGGGATGAAGTGTGGTTGAACATTAAGAATTTCCAATTGCCAAAGGGCTTAAGCCACAAGTTTTTGGGCCCATATGCGGGCCCATTCAAAGTGTTGGAAAAGAAACTTTCCGACACTTACAAGTTAAAACTACCGAAAAATCTTAAAGTTCACCCCACATTTCATGTGTTTCTTTTGAAGTCGGTCTCCTGTGATGCTTCAAGGCCCAATCGAAAGCACAACTCAAGGCCCTCACCGGACTTGGTTCATAATGAACTAGAATTTGAAGTGGAGGCCGTGCTCAAGTCAAGGCAACTAAGAGGACAAGAGCAGGAATACTTAGTTAAGTGGAAAAAATACCATCCAATAAAGGCATCTTGGATGAATGAATCTGACATGGAGCATGCCCAAGAAGCCATAGAAGAATTCCACACTAGATCGGCAAAGAAGAGACGTAGAACGTGATGAAGACATCACCTTTCTTTTAGTGGGGCGGGGAGTCACATAAAATGTACCACATCAAGTTACAAGTGAAATAAAGGCTAAAAACTTTTGAAAGATTATATCACGAAGTGTAAATAAGATTGTTAAAAAGGCATTAGACAAATGGAACTCTCTTGCGTAGGCCCAAATCAAAATCGGACTCCTACTTTAGGGTTAAGAGAAATCTTGGCCTTAAAACGAAAGGCAAGCAAGGTGAACTTGCGGGGACATGCACATGCCTTAAGTGCATCCCAAAGGGTTGGTTGGTAGTGGCGGCCATCGCAAGAAGTCATGACCCCATTCGCGTACTTTAATTGTGTAGTTTGGGACTTAGGTTTTTGCAAAACCCAAATGTCGCTTCTCGTACCTTGATAAACAAACATTTTTGTTAAGGCTTGACTGTTGTGATCAAGGCGTAAGGTCGGGAAAGGAGTCATGTCAAGTAGCTTAGGTCAAGAGTAGACTTGACTTGAGTTCCTCATGAGGGGAAGGATGGAATAGTTTCCTCTCAAATGAAAGCTTCGTCAATTAGGCTAGTTTAAGTCTTTTGACGAAGCATTGGAAGAGGGTTTTTGAGAGACCCTCTTGTACTTGTCGAGAAAGTGTTGGAAACTTGGGGATGCCTAAGTTAACTTGAAATAAGGTCTAGCCACAAAGTTAGCAAATAATGGCCAAGGATCCAAAGGAAGCAATTGTAATTGTTGAAAGAAATATTAAGTGTCAATGAGGACATTGACCTTTTCTTTTAGTGGGGGAAAGTGTCGCAACCCCACTTTTGGAAGAGTGTGAAGATGACATTCACACTCCCGAAATGGGACTTGGGAGTCCTTCGAGACTCCCAAAACTTCAAAGTTCAATTGCAAGGGTCAAAACACCTCGCCTTGAGGCGTTCTTCATGTCAGTGGAAAGCTATTAAAGTGTAGATGTAAAAAATGACCTCACATGGGCCATTTGGACATCTATAGCACGAGTTATGGCAAAAAGAAAGGTCGGAGTCAAACTACCAGTTTGACTCCCGACCACTAAAAGTCAGGAATAGACCCGACCCCAGTGTGTGTAGATGGAGTGCGACACACCATTGAAAAGCTCTCAAGGAGAGCTACAAGTTTACTTTAGACCTCATCCCAATCCGAGGTTTGAGTAAAGAGTTATGAACTCACAAAGTCCCGGGAGTCCAAATTGGGACAATTTTGGGACTCCTCCTTGGGAGTCCTGAGACAAAAAGCCATTCGAATGTGAGTGCCACGAAATAACACAGAGAATACTATATGGGGGAAGGTGGTGGCTTCCCCCGAGTTCAAGCCGTGGTGAATCTTGTGAATCCAGAGTTGCCCGTGGCTTGTCTTAGCACTAAGGGTGGTCCATAATGCGAACTAACCAACTTGTTGGTTGGTTTGATGCAGGTTCGAGTGAATAACTAAAGCTTGTCACTCTTCCTAGTTACATCCCGGAGCTTCAACACGCCCCTATACCCCTTTTAGTGCTGAAAGCTAGGAACGTACCCTCAAATCGCCACAATTCCGTTGTTTTAGAAACTAAGGCCCACCTTGGGCCTAACTTGGGACTTGAGAGCATGTCAATAGATCTTGTCAAGATTTCCAAAGACTAACAAACACTTTAATTTTGTGATGTTCCCTACTTAGGTAGAAGTGAGCTTGTTAAGCAAGGTGCTAGAGTTTAAGCTTCTTGATACATTGGAGTTCACATCAAAACGCGGGCATATATTAATGGTTGTTCAAGTTCATGG
>Ga0209208_10006413_pt1 | contig 16208 bp, 13 predicted proteins | sample S1TSphfallax_3_FD_187694 | JGI IMG/M metagenome (GOLD analysis project Ga0209208, IMG submission 187694) | Host-associated microbial communities from peat moss isolated from Minnesota, USA - S1T2_Fd - Sphagnum fallax MG (SPAdes) (version 2) | ecosystem: Host-associated > Plants > Peat moss >...
ACTTGAAAAAGAATGAGGTGTGTCTTCTTTCTCCAAACTACAAACTTGCATCCAAATAAACAAAAATACAAAAGTGAAAAAGAAACACTTTATTTTTATATACAAAATAATAATAAAAACAGAAAACACTAAAAATAAAAAATAAAAAAGATAAAAGTTTCAAAAAAAAAACTAAAACATGAACTCGGTTTAAAAAAACCGGGGGACTTTGCAGTGTCCGAAGGTCACAGGTACCCACTAGTAATGTTTAATCCCAGTAAAAAAAAGGCTTCAAAACAATCATTACTAGAATATTTACCTGTACCTAATGAAACTGCCCCCCCGCCCAGAAAAACGCCACGTGGTGACACATTGGATGCCACGTGTACTTCATTAAGTAGGATCGATCCATGTCACGTTTCTGTACGCTCTGTTTTTCAAATACAAAACCGTATTCTACGCTTTTTTGGGCAGCCCGAAAAAAACGCCATACTCGGTTTCTATGACCTTGCGTAAGAGTCGGCCCTAGACACAGTAGAGAGACAAGCAAGCCCTACTCGTTTGCAGAACTGCCCGGGAGAAAAGACGAGAGGAGAGGAGAGGAGAGGAGAGGAGAAGAGTTTTTTTTCTTTCAAAATTCTGAGGTTGGTGGGTTGGCGATCATCCAAAAGAGGACCTTAGCCAAATTTGGCTATGAAAGGTTGGTTAGAGAGGAAAGTAGAAAACGTTCAGGAATCGTGCTATATGTTGTTAGCTGAAGTGCGAGATCATAATTACAAAGTAGTGAAGCTCTCTACTAGAACCTTGTTCAATTTAAGGCAGGATCATGACAACATGATTTTAGTTAGAGGGATTATTGAAAGAGTTGGAGTGGTGCTTTACTCTAACTAAGGAGTCGGTAAAGGTACTTTTAAATTATTCTCTGGAAGAACCAGAAATTCAGGTCGACCCCAATGCATGGGAGTGAATAGAGAAAAGACACAGCTGCTTCCATACTCTTCCCTGAGATTTCAGGAGTACAAAAATCATCAAAAAGGACAACTTGATGCATAACAACACCAAATTTCCGTGAACAAAGTTGTGGGACAACGTCCTTGAGTATGGTAGAATTGCATGGAAGAAAAGTACTAGTTAGCGGCCGTAGTGTCCCTGTTCGGGAATAAGCTTTTTTCGATCGGCCTCCAATTAAGGAGCCTAAGCATTCAAGAGAGAGAGAGAGAAAAAAAAGAAAGAAAAGAAACACTTTGCCGAATGAACACGTCATGCGCAACTGCAGAAGGATTGATGATGCTTCGCGCGCTCGTTCCAGCTGGTTTTTTTATGCCAACTGGGCGTGTGCGCCGTGCCCTTATCACCAAGCTGGCAGTGAGATCAAGAGAGGAATTTCTCTTTGAGAACGAAGCGACTACAACGTGGCAGCTCGATCCTTTTGGCAAGCGGATCTTCGAAAGAAGCAGGTGTCGCAAGTGTTGTCTTCCACGCGGCATGAACCCCACCGCTATGTTCACTTCGGCAAGGTCCACATAGAATGCCGCCAAGGAAGGAAATTAGACAGAAAGCAAACAAAGCGCTTGCAAAGAGACGAAGACACGGAGAGAGAGAGAGAGAGAGAGAGAGAAGCGCGCAAGAGAGGGAGAGAGAGAGAGAGAGAGAGAGAGAAGCGCGCAAGAGAGGGAGAGAGTGGAGACTGGACCTTCTTCGCTCATCAATTTGATCACTCAAGCGATTCTTCAAACCATTGTGTCCACGCACGCAGGCACGCCGAGATCTGAATTGCGATCATGGTAACTTCGACATAGCTACATCCACTTTGTGAGATGATGAACTGCTGAATATGAATTAATGTGTTATATCGAGTGACGCTGATTTTTCTACCAGTGTCATATTATATGACCCTCGGAGCGACTTGATTTTTCTGCATCTTCGGTAGAAAAACATTTCGTGAAATCGAGTCTTGTGCCTCATGGGACGTTTTTCAATGTTTAGAAAAGGATCCGCGGATTTTGATTGTCGGAAGGAGGGACAACGCACGATTGTAGAACAGAACGTCAGTGCGTGCTGTGTAACTCATGTGTTAAAGTAGAATAGGGTATTACGAATCTCGATTTATGTAATGCTTTTTTGTAGATACTTGTAGTGATAAGTTCACCAGGATTTTGACAAATTGAGTATGGGTCACATTGAATGATCAGGTGCAAGGGGTACAAGAGAGTGAACAGGTTAGAGCAGAGCTGCTTCGAGTATTAAACAGCAGGAGGAAGAAACAAGGTGAATAGTACCATATTCGACGTAATTTTTTTTCTTCTCTAGAGCAGTTTCTTGCGTGCTGTTGGATATGATGAATTGTGGAGTCGATCGATAATATTAGGTAGTCTGGTGGTGTAGACAGCTCTGACCTTTGGTTGCAATTTTTTGTTTGTTGCAGTTCCTCTTGAGGTTTATCCAGCGAACCGGCACAAGGCGTACTGTCAAATGGAAGCTTCTCCTGCGGATCCCTCGGTCTGTTAAAACCCTGGTTATGATTTTGCTTCTGCTAGCTAGGTTTCGCTTTTCAGCAGATTCATGTAATATTATGAAGCTGAAACTCATGTGATATTTTAAAACCCTGGGCCATCATCTTCTGGTTTTGAGTCCAGAGAAGCTTATTTATACTTTGATTTTGCATTGGATCAGGTTTTAGCACTGTGTCCCAAAGGAGACTACTGCCATGACAATGCGCCACTGGAGCTTGAAGAGGAGGACCTCATCTTAACTACTGAGGTAATTTACTTACGTGCCTGATCAACTTTTTTCTTTTTTGGTCTGTCTCAAAATCAAAACTTCGAATCTCAAATTGCATATCACTTGGAAAGTGGTTTTTCTCACACAAAAAAAAAGTTGCAGCTCATGACACACATGTGTGTGTGTATGTGTGGTAAACTTTGTGGTTTCATCAATTACAATGTACAATATGTCATATAAGCAGTGACTTTTTGTGTGAAAAAAACCCACATTCTGTTCTCTTGTAGTAGTGATTTCAATACTATGCGAGATTTATATGGTAACTAGAGTTGCAGCAAACACTACATGAGCAAATCGAATGTAGATTTTTTATTAATCGAGGCCTTGTTCAAGTTCTTCCAAGTTCAAATGTGGCATTAATGTGCTGGGCCTGCTGCGTGCTGCATGTGTAGGAAGGGGAGCAAGGACGCGTACCTGTGTTGATAATTCGGCCAAAGACGTCTGGGACAGTGACGACGGCACCGAGGCCTGCCGTAGTGTGTCTGCACAGCACAGGGAATAGTAAGGAGACCATGAGACCCTTTATGGAGGTAAGCACTAAATAACCACAGTTAACTAAGTCTTCCTAACAACACTATGTCAATCCAGCTGGTGCTTCATGAGTTAATTTGGTGTCCATTCACAAACTGGGTGTTAGGGACTCTAGTGTTTTAAGTCCCCTAACATCATGTTAGTCATTTGGGACTTAAACCTAGTTACCATGAAAATTTTATGTTAAGCTAACATTCACTTAAGCTATCACCTATTTAACATTGCATGCCACCTAGGATGTCACCTAGATTTTCGTTTAACACTGACTTAACATCAAGTGTGAATGCACGATAAACCTATTTACCTCTAAGATTTTATGTTATGGTAACCGTAGCATTCAATTAATATTAAACAATCACACATTTAACATTGGGTACCACCTAAGATGCCACCTAGATTTTCACTTAACACTGGCTTAACATTAGGTGCGAATGCACCTTTAAAAGTAGTGTGACTCACTAGTCATGAGTTAGCACGACTAGGGTGCAGAGCCATGGTGGGGCCACCAACCGACCACCGACTTGTCTAGTGCACCCATTCGTCCACTTGTATATGGTATCCACCACTCACAATTGGCAATTTCTGGATATTAAAAAAAATTCAACCATTTGACATTACACAAAGGTTCACAATAATTTTGTAATCAGGGTGGGAATCTATCTAGTGGCCTGGGACCCCGGAACCTTCATTCCTTTTTGCAAGCAAGTGGTTGAGAGTTGAATTCTCCTGGTATAAGCGGTGGCCACTAATAGTGAGTTCCCTGAACCACTGGTTTCATTTGATGCTGAACCATAGTGCAAGAGAACCATGGTGACCCAAATGTCTAGGGTTTGCCATGTAAATAAGGGTTTGCTGAACCACTATTCTAGTATACTACTGGCCCTTTATAGGTGGAATCTGGAACCAAACTGACACAATACCTTTCGCTTCCAATTGACTGAAAGTGGCTCTTGTCGCGGCATGCTAGTGCTCGCCACTTTAACTGTCAGGTGGCAGTGGGGAGTGGACTCATGTTGTGTAAAGTGGGAAAAAAGTTACAACAGATGAAACCTGGCTTGTTTGTGTGAGCGCAATAAGTGAGGAGGTTCGAATAGGTACTTCTACTAGTCGCTTTGGGCAGAATTCCACTAGGTTAGATAGACTCAGGCTCAAGTCCAATAACAAGCCCTCAGTTTCAATAGTTGCAGAGGTGTTTTGTGTGTAAAAAGTTGGAATGAGAGCTTCCACTTTTCTTCTATGGGTGAGGTGCCTCACCCACTTCCCAGAGATTTAGAGACAACCCACCAGACTCATAAATGCCAGTCACCTTACCTCAATAAAAAAACTGGTTGTACAAGTGCAAAGATATTCTGACTTGGTCGTCTAGCTTGCATTAACCCTCTTCACCTGAAACTGCCAGGTGTGAGTTCTTTTCCTTCAAAGTGGGTTCAGATAGAAAGAGTGAGGTGAAGATAGAAACCCTTTTCACCCATAATTTCACCAAATTAATTGCAGTTGGGTAGTGGTGGGTGGGTGAGCGGATTCTGGTGGCCAGGCTGAACTACAACCCATGGATTCCTGGTACATTCACCTTCTTGAGTGAGGGCTTTTAGTCTGGAAAATGTTAGAATTTGTACTTGGAGAATCCGATTTAACAACTTGTTTATAATCCTTTGAAGCAACCAAATTGTTTTGAGGGTTTGTTTGTGCCTTATATGATGGTACTAGCATAGCATAGATGTTACTTAAGGCCTGAGATTCTAATTTCTAGCCAGTAAGTGGTAAAAGAGCTGGAATAATGCCCTTTTGATGATGTTTTATCATTATGTGTTAGGGTAAGGGATTGAGATTTGGGGGTGGTTCTGGGGATGAGGACAATGCACAAGGTGGGCTAAATCTGAGTCCCAAATTCTCAGAACAGCGCTGTTCAAGGTCATTACATGATGTAAAGAACGAGTAGAATTTTGGTTTTATAAACCAATAGCTGTGATTGATTTGAGACCAGAGACCAGAGGCACCTTCTGCACAAGGTTCTTGATCTTTAGGAGCCTTATACCTACTTATGGTGTCATCCTTTGTTGAGGCAAAAGATTGATACAAGGGTAATATGTGCCCTCCAGATACATACACTAGAAAATATATATTGTTTTCTTTATGTTTAGGCTGGTCATTACAAAAAGTGTCCTTGTACATCAAATGATTTCATTGAATTTTTGAGTGAATTCATTGATTCTAGTGAACAAGACTTAACAAAGAATTCACTAGGCTAGTGAACAAGGACTAGGGAATTGCATCCACCAATAAGTAGTTTAATTCTCTTTATAATTTCATTTTTTTAATCACATTTGAAAAGACAAATAATTTTAGAAATGTTGGGAACAAATCAGTATCATAATCTGAAATAGAACTTTAGACCCTACTAAAGGACAAGGTATTTAAACTCTAAACCTCAAGAAAAGACAAAAATACACTGAAAAGCAAACTAATTTGGTCCACCTTGACATTTAGAGGTTAGTTAAGGTACCAAGTTCACACAAGTAAAACTGAGTAAAAGAATTTGAAACTGCTTAGCCAAGTCAGGCTGAAAGACCAGAAAGAGTGGCCAGAAGACCTTAAAGGTGCATTCACACTTGGTGTTAGGGACTCTAGGGTCGACTCCCCTAACACCATGCTAGCCATTTGGGACTTAAACCTAATTGCCATAAAAAATTTATGTTAAGCTAACATTCACTTAACATTGAACTATGGCCCGTTTCACATTAGGTGCCACCTAGGATGCCACTTAGATTTTCATTTAACACTAATATAACATCAAGTGTGAATGCACCATAAGTGGGCCAGACTGAACCAACACCCACTAGCGCTCCTAAACACGAAAGACCTGCCCAAAAAATTTCTAGGTTTAGAGAAGGGCAGGTTTTTAATGCAGAATTGTAAGCAAAATTTTGTTTTTCGATAGAGGGTTCTTCTTTTTTGGAGGGATCTTGTGTTCGGAATGGATCGTCTGGTTTGGTCTAAATTTGTGGCAGGATGTTTACCTAGCTAATGTAACTCTCTCCTTGTCCTTTGGCGATAGGCTTACGCTTCTTCAGGCTATGTGGCTGTAGCAATTGACGCACGTCATCATGGAGATCGTGGGCACTCCCCTCATGCATATGCTGAAGTATTGTGAACTCTTTCATTCTTTTCGACTCCTGCTTGATTTTTCTAAAGAATTAAACAATTAATCAGAATCTCTCTGTGGTTGGTTGTATCTAAGAAGGGACATTAGTGTGAAGGTGAGATTATTTGATGATTTTCTAACGAATTTGACGTACTGGGCTGGACAGGCATTGGTTGCTGCATGGGAGACTGGCGAGGAAATGCCTTTCATTTTTGACACGGTAATGTGCAAGCTGGAAGAACCAGCGTTGTTAACACTTCTCTTTATTTAACATCAATTTCAGCATTTTGTGTTTTTCAAAAGTATGAGTGGTTTTTGCCTGCTCATGGACTTGGTGGGTTTGGATCTTGCCAGGTATGGGACATCATTAAGCTAATGGATTATCTCACGACCAGACCAGATATTGATCCTAAACACATTGGAATGATGGGAATTTCACTTGGAGGTTTGTTATGCCCTAGATTTTCAATGCATCTTCATTGATCTATGCAGTGATTAGCAGATGGGTTTCATGGGCTACTCGCTCCCTTCATGATCCCGGTTTTTGAATGTGACTACAGCCAGAATTTCTATAGAATGAAGTGCAGTTGCATGCTCCTAATACCCAATCTTTACAGTACAGATGGGGATCAGAAGTTCAGTTTCACTTTTGTGGTCAATGATTTATGTGAGTCTTTGTTGACGGTAACTTCCAACATATGTATGCCTGCAAACACAAGCAACTGATTTGGCTTCATAAACACAGGAATGAACACATGGTTTGCAGCAGCTGCGGATCCACGAATTGCTGTTGCTGTTGCCCTCATCGGTGTTCAGGTAGCCATATTGATTCACATGCTTTGCAACCATCTATAGAGACATCCACACATTATCTTATTATTTTTCACACCATGAACATTTTGGGGTTAAGTATATCAGTGTAATTAGAAACCCTCACTCATGGAATTGAGTTTACCTAGCCATTGTAAGCAAATTATTAATCACTATCTTTTTGCCTCAAAACCTTTGCTATATTATTCTTGTGAGTTAGGTAGCTAGAAAACATTGAGATGTTTAGTGAACATTACAATCTTCTAATCTTACTCTGCTGGATGTTATAAAGTCTTTTGGATGGGCTATTGCGGAGGAGAAATGGCATGCACGGGTGGCCAGCATTCCATATCCATTTCAGGGTGAGTAATGTTATGTCATATGTGCATTTGGTCTTGTATATGTTTTCTATCTGGTTCACTTTACCTCTGCTAATTGGGCGGGAATCCTGCTTCTCTAGGGTTTGTGAGTATATTCAAGTAGATTGAATAAGTTTTCTGTGAACTTTTGTCTCTCTCAATGTAAAATCCTTGAGATACATGCAAACTGCAACTAATATGTAGCATGGATGGGGGTTGGGTAACAGCTGCAGCAGATGATTTTGGGAGAGAGATTATTGATACTGAAACTGTGGCTGCTGTAATGTCCTCACTGTGTCCCTGGTATCATGGTTTGTTAAAACTCTGTGTATGTCCAGATTTCTTGTCAGATGGTGTGAATTTGTCAACTGCCAAATCTGCATTTGGTGGCCATTTGCCAACCTGTTAGCTGCTGCAGCAATCTGATTTGAGGTTTGCTTTGCAGGTTTGGCAAAGACTAGCACCTGGCATAATGGACAAGCTTGATTCTCCTCACACCATACCAGCCATCGCACCTCGCCCTTTTCTTATACACAATGGTTTGTGTCTGTTCTTTAATAGGTTTCTTAATAGCCATCCAAATTTTGTTTGCACAAAATGTCCTTAGATAAACTATTCAACATTAATTGACAGGCAACAAGATAGCTGGGAACCTTGTCTCTCTGACTGTGAAGCAGACTTGCTGCAAAAACTCTTAAAATTGTGGGAAATGGGGATTTTTGTAATCTATATGGATACTCTTTAGATAGAAACAATAGGGTGATTAAATGATCTCTCAGTGCAGATGATTTAAAACTGAAGATTTAATCCTGACATTTGGATGAAATGAGCATCATTTGCTGTTGTGTACCCTGGGTGCTTGAATTTGTCTCTTGGAGAAGGTTGCAATATGGAAGTTGCTACTAACCACAATAATCTGTTTATTGCAGGAAAAGAAGATCCTAGATGCCCAGTGGGAGGGCTGGAGAGTGTTTTGAATAAAACAACTCAAGTATATAATGATATGGGCGTGCCAAGTCACTTTAAGGTAACAATGCAGTTTGATTAGCATGTCTCTTGTTTAGGATAGTTTGTTGTCATTATGACAGGATTTGCTAGTCTTTAAACATGCCAGTATACTGATGTGGGATGTGGCTGGTGCAGTTTATTGCAGAGGAAGGACTTGGGCATGTCGTTACACCAACTATGGCAAAGGAAACAATGTGTTGGTTTAACAAATTCCTGGTACCAGAACAACCTGGTATGTTAGCAAACTAATGACTACAAACAGGCTGACTTTGCAATATGAGTCTGCTTTATGAATCCTTGAGGTTGCTGGAAGATTTCTCATGGCAGCTGTTGTACTTCGACACCATTCTTCGCCCGTTCCAGGGCTATGTCAGGATGTTTAAGATTGAATTTGATTTGATTTAAATTTTGAACCTCTTGGAAGGCAGATAGAGTTAGATCTAGCTGTGACATTCAGTTTAACCCTAGTGTAGTGTCTGCTCAAAAGGAGAGGAAAGTCATATCATTGTGGGGGGCTGTGGTGGGGTTGTAACTTGCAACATATTGAGCTTGCAGCCTTTCGGTCCACTATGAGCAGGCAGGCATGCCTAGATACAGGTTTACAGAAACATGTCTAGAGATCAGGCGGGTGGTTAATATTAGATGGTAATACATACATAAAAGCATATGGGATGGTGCTCTTGGAAGTAAGGACATTATCCAGTTCATTTTCACACAAAATTTCAGTATTTTAAGACATGGAAGGTTTTGAAGGTGAATTTGCAATAAAATAAATAAAAAATGTGGGTTGACAAACAAAATAAAAAATGCCAGGGGCTTAACCAGAGGAATGTGATGCCCAGCCATTGACACATATATGACCATGATGATATATCTAACTGTGATGATTCCCACCTTGAAAAAACCATTGAAACTACATTTGTTGTCAGCAATGAAGGATCCTAGGGTAGTGGTCAGACAGGCTATTCCTGAAATGACCATGAAGAACAGGTGACAACTGATGACAAATTTGATGCTTATTTTGAAACATCTCAACACAAGATGAAAGATTATGCATTTTTGACAACTAGTGTGAGATTATCATTTATAAAACTTGACCTGGTGTTCTCTGCAACAGCATTCACTTTTGATAACATTTCACAAGGACCTCCTGATACTTTACATGAAGGATGCTGATGAAGTGCTGTGGCCGAGTGGCCGAGTGACCTCCAACAAATCCCGTGTGGCTCACTCCTGAGATATTCATTATGCAACATGATTCCTTCCTTGTCTTCAGTTCCCTGCAGCTTTCTACTCCAGTAACATCTTACTTTTTGAATACACTCAGCTCCAGCATAAGATTTAAAAAATCTTAAGCCATCCTTACATCTTTTTACTGCAACTTAACAACTATGGAAAAAGAGTGGTACAGGTACATAATTCTACACCTAATTCAAAACATTACCAAACATAAACTTGGACCAAAGTGAATGTTGGGAAATTGATCGCCTGATGCTCAAGCTCCAGGGCAACAACCTGCCACCCCCATAGCTGAACATCTACAAAATTCAGCCTTGTGGTGAAGAAAAGAACAACTGGAAAAAACATTAGAACTTATATTTGATGGAAATGATGATGAAGGCAAAAGATGAGGCATTCAAATACATTGCAACATATTCCCTCTTCAGCATTAAACCAAGTGTGTAGCCATCGCTTTTTTAGAAATTGGTAACTGAAGTTGAATATGGGAAAGAGAGACAAGTTATCTTTCTATTCATTAAGACCTCAAAATGTGACACATGCAACTGGCAAAATTACAGCAGCCTCCTTTTGCATGTTTGTGCAACTGACATGCAAAAGATTATCCTCGGCAAGAGCAAACTGGCAAAATTACAGCAACCTCCTTTTGCATGTTTGTGCAACTGACATGCAAAAGGTTATCCTCAGCAAGAGCAAACTACGGGTGCTCAAATACAGAGCTGGAAACCCTAATTCCAGCTCATATTATATATGCAATGGCAATGGCAAAGCCATTGTCAAACATACACCAGTGAGAGTGCAAGATTACAACAGACAACAATTTGAAATGAAAACAACTGTTCTCCTCCACTAGTAAATGAATATTTGCAACAGAACAAATAAGTGTCTCTGTAATGGGGTCTAAGCTCAAACATCATCTGATGCCCCTGATGTACAAATGGTTAACTGAACTTCTGCACACTAGATCACTTACATTCCTGGATGAGTTGAGACCCTAACTTTAACAAACCATAATACTCTCTACATTGGCGATGGAAAACTTCAAGAGTTATTCTTGTATCACCATCTGACAAAGATTCCAGTATGTCTGAGATCTTAGCATCATCTTCAAAGTCTATCCAACTGCCAGCCTTCAGGTATGCACGAAGATGCAGCCGTGATTTAGTACAACAGTGAAGCACATTCCTGATGTCAGCTTTGATATTATCAACAGTTCCTGCACTCCATACCTTCATGGGATATACCTGTGCTGTCCTTGAATGCATGCTTGAGTTTAGTGTTACCAACTCCAAGGTGCAGATAATAGGTACCATGTTTGGAATATCTTGGACATTGTCAACAATAAAAGCCTTACAGGCCTCTGACAACTCCACGGAATTGTATGTGTATGCACTCTCCATTGTCTCCCAACAATTTTCAAGTGTTATAGAGTCTAACAAAACAGAGACGCATGCTTGCTTCCGACCATATGATATATCATACTTGTGGCATGCAGCAAAAACCTCCAAAAGACACTGGTTCTGTAGAGATGCGAGATCAACTCCAGTATGGCCACAATATAGAAGCAACAAAAAGACTCTGAGAGCTTGTGTGCTCATATCAGGGAGATTGATGACAGCAGTGTTTTGCTCTAGCATGTCGTTATTGAACATGGCTCGAAACACAGGTGACATTGTGGCAAGCACACACCTATGTGCCGATGTACTGTCGTTCTCTGTCTTGATTGTGATGTCGGTATGCTGGGATGTACTTAACATGCCCCAATATTCAACTGATAGATCATCGTCCCCATCTTGCAAGTCTTCCTCTAAGCGGCTTTTTTTGACAGCCATCGCTGCCAACTCTGGAGAGATCATGAATGATAACACCTATGAACAAGGACTAGATGCTGTAATAACTCTTCTTGGAAACGGTTGCAGGGCTAAACAACAAACATTGGAAAAAACAGACTTTCGAAAATTGGCTATTGATTGTACAGAGCAGTCAGCCGTTCCCCTGAACTGACGGGAAGAAGAAAATCGTGATAAGTAGAAGTCGGCCAGAAATACGCTAATCAAAGTAATGGAGACAAAAGGCAACAAAGCATAACTGAACTTGCGAAGATCCAAATATTGAAGTGAATAAGAAGACGATAGTTCTACCAAGAAGAGTGTGCAATAGGCTTGATGAAAAAGGAAAGGAAACCCTGACAAGCTCTTTGGGACAAGGCAAAATGCATAAAGCTAAGGCCGTACTTACTAGTACGTCACACGAAATTTGGAATAAGGAAAATTTGGAAGAGAGAAGAAGAGGTTCAGAAACAGTCGCGCACCTGCACTCGAATCAGAAGCGCGAAACAATCGGCATCATCAACGCCAGGCGGAACACCGATATCTTTATTCCGAGGAACCCTGGTTTCACCAATCGCGCGCGACGAAGTCGAAAAATTGACAACAATCTCAAACCGGACTACACTTCCTCATCATCGCTCCGAAACAAAACCTCCACTCAAAAATACAACAGTGGAAATGACATCATAGTGATAGACTGATTCCAATAGTGATGCTTTTCCCAGGTGCAAAACGGAGGCAAATTGGACCTCAAGCTTTCCGCCACACCAGCCCCTACATCTTTGTGCCTACATCTTTTTTTCCCTTGACGGGGGGCTGTTTGGAACTTTTGCAAAAACAGCAGGAAATGAAATATCAGCCTAATTGGATGGGCGAAATAATTGAAACGATGGATTGGGGTTTAACTTACAAGTTCCGCGACAATCTCCTCTCATTCTGCAAACGCAACCTCGCCCTTCTCTCTCTCTCTCATCTCTTCTGTTCCTTTCGTTTGCGTCTGTTTTGTTTTGTGGGGGATTCTGCAATAAGAGCGGAGAAGAGGTAACTTAGCAATGATGGGCTTTTTCTATTATTTTATAACTCACCAAGACCACAGCACCAATCAGTGTCCAAAAGCTTCATAGTGCAGAACTGCCCATCACCGATCATTACCTTGTCACTGATCACTTCTTTAGATCTTCATCATCTGTGCTTCATTTTGAGTGATTTAAAAATGTTATGAGAGCGCTACCTCAAGCTCTAGAAATCATCTTTCGGGTGCAAATGAAAATGAAAAGGAGTAATGAAAAATAGCAAAAAGAAAAATAAGCTTTCCAATTCACAAAACGCGTTTTTTCCTTTGTTTTTTTCTTTTCTTTGGACCCCTCTTATTTTTAAAGTTTCTTAACTTTCTCATTTCCTGTTCATTTTAAACGATTTAAAATGCTATAGAATTACAAATCATCTTTGAACTCTAATAGCAACATACAAGGAACTTTTTGGGTGATTGGGTTTAGGCTTTGTAATGTTTAATGGTTTGTTTTTTGAGTTTTTGACTCCTCTACTTGGGCGGGCCATAACTTTCTCAATTTTAATCTGTTTTGAGTGTGCCAAATGCATCAATAGGAGGGGTTTAAGTTTTGTTTGGACACCCCAAACAGTGAAGCCCTCCCCCTTGGTCCAACCTGCCCTGAGGCACTTAAGTGATCGCTCATGAGCTGTTCTACCCTAGTACTAACCAGTGTTGGGCGGGTACCCAGTTGAGCTGATTAGAACTTAAAACCTGTGTTGGTCGGGTACCAATCTATTTTTGGAGTATGCCCAATGGACAGGGTATTTCAAAAAAAAATTATTCACACTCAGTGGACCTGGACCTAACCAGTGTTGGGTCAGTACCCAGTTTGGCAGGTTAGAACTTAGAACTCATGTTGGTCGGGTATCTATTTTTGAGTATACCCAGCTGACAAGGTTTTTTTATTTTATTTTTTTATAAAAATTTCTGTATGTGAAGCCCAGCGGACCCTGGCCTGATAGTTTTTAAAACAAACTTAAGCCCTCCAGGCATAGATATAGTTCCATTTTAATTTTTTCGGTACAAGGGCATGCATACCGGTTATGGAAAAGGATGATGCCCCATCTGACATTCCAGTGTTGGGTGGTTCTTAGAATGAAAGATACAATACCTTCCAGTTATCACCTAGGTATAAATATATTCACATATCTGTCAGTTCTCAAATTTCTCAAATAACAGGTTTTGATTTTTGATATATAACCACAATTCTCAAAAGAAAAAGATTAAAAAATCAAAGAGCCAACCAAAGAATTGTTGATTTTTTCATGAAAACTGTTGGTTCTTTGAGGTTTTCGAAACAACCTGAACCAATGATTCTTTAAATTTTCAAAGAACCGCCCAACATTGGTTAGAACTGCCAATTTCAGTTCCAGTTAGTAAAATTCAAACCCAAGCTGGGCTTGAGTTTTGGAACCAGGTTTGGAACCAGAACCAAAGGTTTTTCATAAAAATCAAGAACTGCCCAACACTGGTCAAAACAAATGTCGATTATCTTGGATTTCATTGTGAACATTTTAGGTGATTTGGATTGACTCTTAAGAGTTCAGCAACAAGGAAGGTTCTTTTTTTATTGTTGCAATTTCAGTAATGTTGTTGTTGTTGATGAATTGTTGCACACAATGGTTATGAATTAGATTACAACAGACATTAGTTATGACAATACAAAGATCTACAAAAGATGTTGAATTACTCTTTTATAATGATTTGTAAAGACAATGGTTTCCACTATCCAACTAACAATGTGGTGAACTGTCATATGTCAGTCAATTACAGTTTGAAGAAAAAGTAAGATAATAGAGTTATCTGTAAAGTCAGGCGATTAGGGGGCCAGAACGCGGCCAGTTTTGGCATAATAGGGCATCAAATGCTTAATCGGGAATGAAAATTTTACAAAAAGAAATAACTGGGACCCAAACTAGTTTTTCCACCAATTTCGGTGGTAAACTGAGTTTCATCCTGTCTTTCATTTATCCTGAGCTCGTGCACTACTGCTGCTACATATATTTTCACGGAAAATATTAAACAGGCCAAAGGAAATGAATCAGTACAAAGGTACTGCTGCGATTTTTTCCCTCCAGTCTGCCCATTTTCTCGATTTATTTTCACCTTGTCATGCCTAGGCATATTTTGAGTCCATGTTATGCACGTTATGAACACACTAGGGGTATAAAGGGGTATGTAACATATTACTTGGCATGTTATGGCCCAGGCATGTTTTGAGTCCATGTTATGCACGTTATGAACACACTAGGGGTATAAAGGGGTATGTGACATATTACTTGGCATGTTATGTGAGGTTACAAGTGCAGAACATGCCGTATTATATGAGGTTACGAGTGCAAAACATGCCTGGGTGTCACTTGAGAAAATATGGATGGGGCAAATGGGCAAACTGGAGGAAAAAATCGTAGGAATACTTTTGTACTGACTGCATTCATTTCCTCTGGCCTGTTTAATGTTTTCCATATTTTCACTGCTCCTACCTGTACAACTACTACAATTACTCTGGAACCGTGTGCATTGAATGCTGAGTTTCAGCTTTTCATACCCAGATTTAATAAAATTTTCTCACTGATACCACTGAAAGGTGGGGATAGGGAGGGGGCAAATGCAGAGGAGATAGGGGGTGAAACAGAGGGTGACTTTACATATAACTCTAATAGAATCATCTGAATAGGAATTTATAAGGAGAGAGTTAACATTCAACACCATCCATTTTTCACATCTACTTTGATAATTGTGGAACAATTGATGAATTTAGTCTTGCATGACGCTAGCATGTGAACAAACCACATCATAAAGTAGAAGCATTAACTATAGAAGAAGAAAAATCTATACTAATACATTCTTTACATCAACCTACATTTGGAGATGGTGTACAAAAATGAATTGTTTACTTTTGTTTTGTAATAATTCTATTACAGGGACATAGTGAATTATGTAAGGTCGTTGCCCTTGATTTCATAGTTGGAGTTGATGTGAACAAGGTTTCTAGACATTCATTTGATTTTATATTAACTTTGAATTCATTCTATTTGATATTATAACTTTTTCACTACCAAAAATCATAGCTTTTCAAACCATCCTACTTGACTACGCTATTTGTTTTGATTAAAATTTTCGTCAATTTGACTAAATTTTTTTATTGTTAAATTGAAATTTATTTTTTATTTAGTGTAATTACTCAAAGTGAACCTCTTGATTATTTGGTTAAATGTGACATTTAGTCAAATATGATAGAAAATGGAAATTTCTAATAAAACATGACAAGGTTATAGTCAAATTGAACATGATTTTTAAATCAGGTTTATAATTTTTCAAACCTTATCATACAAATTTGAAAATAGACATATTTATACATATACCTATGTCCAACTTATGTCACCTCGATACATATAAATATATAGATTTTATAATTACCCACCTATAATGATGTATATTTATTATACATACATACTTGTAGGTATAGTGATGTAGGT
>Ga0209208_10006414_pt1 | contig 16208 bp, 10 predicted proteins | sample S1TSphfallax_3_FD_187694 | JGI IMG/M metagenome (GOLD analysis project Ga0209208, IMG submission 187694) | Host-associated microbial communities from peat moss isolated from Minnesota, USA - S1T2_Fd - Sphagnum fallax MG (SPAdes) (version 2) | ecosystem: Host-associated > Plants > Peat moss >...
AACGTTTAGCCAAATTTGGCGATACTCACAATATGAAAGTTTTTTAAAAATCTCAAATACCCTTTCATGTTGTATGTAGGTAGTTGTGACGATTTCTGTCCAAAAAAAAAATTCGTTTTTTTATTTTTCCTGGCGATTTTTGTTTTGTTTTTTTTTGGGTCTTTTGAGAAGGGGAATTTTGACGGAATATTCCTTTTTGAAAATGCTTTTCGCAGAATGGCTAAAATTCGCCACCACAAAAATCACTGACCCTGATTTTTAAAAATGCCTAGTTCTGTCTATAGACACAGACTTCATCCAAGTTCCATCCACGAGATTCGTTGTGCAACGCGTGAACTTGTGTTGGGAGCCCGTGGATTCCTGCGTGAGTGAATCTTCATCAGTTGGTTTTTCTCCGGGTATTTCTCGTGTTCTTCGCCACCTCGTAAGCCACGATCGATCAATGGATCGGCGTTTGTAGATAACAGAGAAGGAAAGAAGACGAACAAGAAGAAGAAGAAGAAGAGAGAAGGGGAGAAGAAGAAAAAGACGAGGAGGGGAACCAAAGGAAAGGATCTGCAGCTGCAGCAGACGCTCCTCATCGTCGTCGTCTTCAGCTGGAGTTTTGTCGGTAACAAGAAACAGTGTTGCTTCTGCTACTGTTTACGCACTGCGCAGGAGAATGAGAACAATCCGTTAGTACTTTTTCTTTTCTTTTCTTACCTCTCTTGTTTTTTTTAAATGTATTTGTTTCTTTTTTAAGGTTCTGCTGGTTTTTTTTTTTTCGTTTTTGTAGATCTTCAGCTTCAAGACTTAAATCTGTTTCTTCTTCTTCTTCTTCTTCTTCTTCTTGTTTGTTGTTTCTGGAAGGGGATGGATTCGTGGTGATTTTGGTTGGGATATTGGAATCAGATGTTGCGGCGATGAGAGCTTGAAATAAGAAGCGTATTGGTGGTTCTTCTTCCAAGTAGAGGAAGTCGAAGGCTGTGAAGGATATTATATATATACATATATTTGTGTGGGTGTGTGTAAAGCGAGGAGTTTTCGCGAAGGACTTGTGGAGAGAGAAACTTGCTGCAAGTCGTGTCAGGCCTCTCTTTTGTGGCGGCTTTAAGATTTCTGCTGTTGCTGCTGTTTGCGAAGCTACTACGAGAAAGAAAGCTCAAGACCTCGTTTTCCTTGAGGTCCCGAGAGCCGGAATCTACTTTCTAGGGATCTCCCACGGTTCAGAACATGTTGTTCCGGTGACTTTCAACTTGGATCCTTGCGATTCCTGCTGAAAGACAAGACGTGTGTGTTTGGTTTTTTATCAAAACTGTAAGACCCCTCGATGCTTCTTACCCGTATGTGGGTTATTGAGGATCTCATCAGATCTGATGTAGACCTACATCCCCATGTCCATCATCTTCGAACAAGCTTCTAGTCACGTTTTGGAAGCTCTGGTAAAAAGATCTGGACAGCTGAATGAAAGTCTTTAGTGAATGAAGTTTTCTGTTTCGGTAACCGCCTCTTGAGGCCTTGACGAACTGCGCAATCATTTTCTCTTATGATACCTCTCAATGACCAGGTACAAAACCTTGGCATATGCAATCCACAATTGTGTAGTGACTTGTCAAAATAGCAACTGAGCTGGTGATGGGCCCTATTCCAGTGGAGAATGGCAAGCTTCCTAGGACAAGGTTACTGTGAGTACCCACAATCCTTTGCCTTCTAGTATACTATACTATACTATACTATACTATGATTATGAGCTCTGTGGGTAGTTGTGGGCAGCTCGGCAGTGTTGTTTATGATGAAGGTGACAGTCTGCCCCTTTGTGAGCAACTCTCATAACATTAAGACTGCACTCACTGTCATCGTGTTACCTACAAATTGTTGATGTGGAGATTTTTCTGCAATTCCCATAGATATGTATATGTAGTACTTAGGTGCAAGGTTACTAATCTACTACTTAGCACCCACAGCTGGATAACAGCTTCCTTTTGCTTCAACTGGTTTTCTCATGTTGTGTTAGTCACCATCCAAATCTCACATGTATCATAGGTCACATGCCTGGTCTTATAGATCTTTTACCAGGATCACAATGAGAGCTTTGAACTTTTGGAAGTGGTTGAAGTGGTATGAGGGACATGGAGGAACAGAAAGTGCCAAATGTTGACATTTATTTGATTTGGAAAGTGGATAAGACAGAAGATAGTTCAATTGTTAATGGTGTATGGTATATTTGGAATTTCATTTCATTAGCTGGTGCAACCAGAATGACTGTCTTTTCCTTGGCTTTGTGATAGAGTGGGAGTTGTGACAAGGTGTACTACAAAGACACTTGAAATGTTTTTTGTCTCAACAATCTTTTCCTAATTAGAGATTGTCAGATGGGCCATTGATATTTAGATCTTCTACTCTTTGCGGTGACCTCCTTGTATTATTGCTGTTGTTGGTGTTGTTCATGAGATCCCACTTTTCTTCTTTCCAGCCATCTCAGAAAAGAAGATGACCCATGGGAAAATCAAGACTTGTTGTAGTTGTGGTCATCAGCACCAAGCCCATGAAAAGTCTTCAGAAGTATTTATGAGCTAGCAGTGATGTGCACAACATTGTATTCAATTGTGAACTATGAATGCCCATGAAGCCCATGCATCTAAGGAGAATGTGATTATGGTAGAAGATTGTTGCCTTTCCTCTGATTGTCTTGAATGGATCCTTGTGTTGCATTCCTGCTTGGCTCCATGAACTGTCCTGACCATTTCATTTCCTGCACTGTAATGACAGTGGAGTAGTGTCAGTTCTTTGAATCTGTAATAACATCACAATGCTGCTTGATTTTTCAGGCAGCCCCGCAGAGCTCTGTTGGATCATGGCGATGGATCAGAAGGTACTTTGACACATGGCCCATTTGGTTTCACTTCGTGATTGTAGGATATGTTTGATAATATTAGTATGTTCTGGTCAAAAGGAGACTATGTCCAGATATAGACATCACCAATCTCTTCTGAACAAGAAACTGGTTCACCATCAGGCTAGGGATTGATGATTATGCTACATAATGCATAAAATGCTGAAGGTTCAATTGTGGGATACAAACTGTAGATTATGATGTCAATAGTTTCTGGGTCAAGCCAGGAGGGTGACCCTTTGGGAGTGCCACAAGATCATAGTTTTGAGTTTCCTTGTCAATCTTGAGTGGAATATGTAGAGACAATTTTTATAAACCAGTTTGTTTGCCTCCAGGTGGATCAAACAATACCAGTTCCAAAGGTGTGTGTTACAACTTTTCTTTCTCTTGCTATTGTTACACAGATCATTTAAGACATTGAGTTGAGCACTATATTGAATATGCTCTCAATTTGTTGAATTGGATCTCCAATCAGTTGCTATTCCACATGAAAAGGTTCTGTCTGTGATTGAGAAATTTCACGTGTGACGGGGCAGGAAACATAGATCTATTTGAGGGATACTGTGGAAAGAGACAATTTCTTTGATCTTTGACCCAGAGTGTCATCTTCTGCTTTCTCTCCAAACTGCTGATATTTCTCCTGTTTTGTTGTATTGGATGTGATGCAAAAGGAATGTCACCTCTTGTGTGGGTTTATGTTGGTGTGGGAGGTGCTGTCATTGTGCTGCTTCTGTTTGTGGTATGTTGCCTTGGGTATTGGCTAACAAAGCGAAGGGCCAATACTGGACGGAGGATGCCCTTCAATGACCTAACACCATCAGGTAATTCCCATTTTCCAAATAGACTGGGGAATGTAGAGGATTCATACTTCTGTACTTTCCAATGTCAATAATGTATCACTTGTTGACTGTTATATGAAACAGAGGTGCTAGGTGGGAAGACAGAGGCAAGAATCATGTTATATGAAACCCTGGCAGAAGCAACAAATCAATTTGACCCAGATCGGCGAATTGGACTTGGAAGATTTGGTCCTATATACATGGTACATAACTCTGGCCCTGGTGGACTGAGGACAAGAATTTGATATCCAGAAGTTGGAGGGGGAAGTTTGCATATACTCTTGTTGTAGGGATGTTCCCAAGGTCTTCAGCTGCAAGTTGATGTGTTGTCAATTGCATGTAGTCACTGTCCATGTTTGTGTGCAGGGGGAGTTGCCAGATGGTACAGAGGTGGCAGTTAGGCGCCTGTCCTTGAATTCAAGGCAAGGGAAGCGAGAATTTGCAAAAGGGGTCAAGAACATTATAGAATTGCAGCACAGGAATGTAGTAAAACTCATAGGATGCTGCTATTCCAACTCTCGACTGCTGGTATATGAGTACATTGGAAATGGGAGTGTTGCTAGTGCCCTTTTTGGTACATCTCTGCATCCTTATGGCAGGCTTTGTGGATTTGAACTGCTTGAAGCTGGAGACCAAATCTACTGATCCCAGTTCCTCATGATAGCTCCCCTTTTTGGTATCCCTTGAATCTCTGTTGTTCTGGATTGTTGGTCAGGCATGCAACCGGAGGAGATGGGCTACAACCCATTTCTTTTCTCCAGACTGCATGCCATTGACCTAGAATTCATTGACTGGAGAAGAGACTCTAATTTATCAGTTTTAACAATTTGTGTCAGTGGGGATATTATGGTATAGGCGGTCAATAGTCAATACCATACATGTTGAAGATACTCCGAACACGCATACAACTGTCACTGTTGTTCAAACCACTCCTCAGTTTTGGTTTTCCTCTTTTGCCTGCTTGTCTATTTGATTTCTATTTCCTTAGTATCAGGTCATCTCCCGAATCTATTCAGGTTGACTTAAATCATAAAGGAGAACTGTCAGTACTTATTCTTTTTTTATTATTGTAGAGGGGAAAATCAATCTGGAGTGGAGTACCAGATACAAAATCTTGCTGGAGACTGCTCAAGGACTTTCTTATTTGCATGAAGAGTCACAGAGGATCTTGGCACATGGAGACATAAAAGCCAGCAATATCTTGTTGGACATAACAATGCGACCCAAGATTGCAGACTTTGGTCTAGCTAACCTCTTCTACTATGATGCAGGCGAAGTCAAATTCCAAGACATGGCATCTGTGTAAGCTCTACTCCTGTTCTTTGTTTTCATGCATTGCATAGATTTTTGTCTTAAACTCCTGGCCTTCGGTTCTAGATGCCTTTTTTAGCATACATGCCCTGACATTATAGCAAGAAGTTGAAGCCCATGGATGATGTGAAAGAGAAGGTTGCATGTGTGGCAGGGGCTACATGGCACCAGAACTAGCACTGCATGGCCAACTCTCAGGAAAAGCAGATGTTTTCAGTTTCGGTGTCCTTGCTTTGGAGGTTGTAAGTGGTAGAACCAACACAGATATCAACTTGATTGGCACCAACATGCAACACCTTCTTGCCTGGGTATTGCCTCATTTCACTTGTTTCTCCTTAAACGTTGCACAATATACATATTACTCATTGTATCTTTTGTATTTCATGAGGTCATGCATTCTAGAACTGAAGGCATCTATATGGTTCTTCAATTGATTGCATCAACCATTTTGCATCTCTTGCACAAGCTGAATGGAGGTTCAAGGTAGAATTTTCCTTGCTAGTGAAGGTATGTAGTTGGCCTGCTGAAAAAATCCAAGAGTTGGATGCAAGCAAGTAGAGAGTGGAGGCAGACACCATTTGCCTGCTTTTAGTGTTTGGCTCTGAAGACTACAAGATGCCTTGCTGCTGAATCCGCAAGCCATGCATGTCAAGGAATCCTTTCTTAGGCTTTGTCAGATTTGGGTTGTTGGATTTCTAATTGTCCCCTTATTATTGTATATTTTAGTGCATTTGACGTGTGTTTCTATTTGTCCAACCTTAGGATGAAATTTTAGTCTCAAGGTGTTTGTGGCAGCTATGTCTCTTGAGTGCTAGCCAACATAGTGACCAAATCTTTCTGTTGCTTCTGGAGATGTGCCAGAAACTCCAGATGCAGATTTTGGTTTGCCTAGATTTTGGGCTAATTTTATATACTTATCTATATCCACTGTCAGGAGTGGAATTCAGTGGGTAGTTATGGCAGTTCATGACTGCTATTCATGAAGAAGGTAATGGTCTGAGACTTTGTGAGTGACTCTCATGAGGTTATGACTGCAGTCATTGTCATTTTACCTCGAAATTGTTGTGGTGGAAGTCTCTCCCCAATTTCATAGATAGTTGGTTGTGGCAGCTAATTGTGTGTTGTCTAAACATTTGGTGCAGGTATGGAAACTGCAAGAGAGGGAACAGGTGATAAAAATTCTGGATCCCCGCATCAAGGGTAATTACATGGAGGAGGAAGTGAAGAAGGTGATAAATATAGCTATCTTGTGCACGCAGGATGCCCCAAAACTACGTCCCACCATGGCTCGGGTTGTATCTATGCTTAAGGGAGAGTCACCTCTCCCAAATATGCCATCAAAACCAGGAGCCATGCAAGCATTGGGTTTGGGTGAGCAGAACATGTCTGGAACCTTCTCTATAAGAATTCCTAGTGAGAGGAAAAGCAGGAGATGGGGATTGAGCAGCAGTACTACTAGTGGCATTAGCCACAGCGGGAGAATGCAGTATTCTGTGGTGATACCTAGGTAGCAAACTACCTAGATATCAACATAGTTTTGTGGAATATCAAAGTAAGGCTTGTTGCTTAAGTGTCGGAGAGTGGAGCTTTGACTTCCTATATTTATCCATTCTGCAAAGGATTATTCACGTTCTGGTTTGGCTTGTTCTCATAGCTGTGAAGGGCATTTCTACAGACATTAATAGCAGGGGCACCTGCTGATTGAGCCCACAGCCATATTGGGAGGTAGGCTAATTCTGCTACCTAGCTTTCCATTAGCAACTTACCTGCTTTTTAATCCACTAACCACCTGCTATTGACACCAGTCAACAAGCCATAGAAATCCCTTGCCCAAAAAGGCACACTTGGCATTCTGCCAGTTTTATTAGGCGCACTGATGGTGGGAACACTGTTTACACTATGGAACTAGAACAGGTCCTGCTAGAATTCCTGAAGGAGAGGTGTCTTGCCCTTCTGGGCTCGATGCATTCCTAGCTGGATCAAGCCCATCATCCTCATAGTATACGATTACAAGTCGTATGCCTTGTAGCCACTGCAACCACAAATTTACCCATCCAATGCTGGTGAGTAAAACTGGTTCTGAATCATGTAACATATGAGTTTATTATATTTGTTAGTGGTAGGAGAGAGTGAAAATGTCTTCTTCTATGAAAGAAAACGATAGTGAATTCCTACAAGAAATAGGATTTCTGTGTGTTTTTTTTTTTTTTTTTAAATGCAAGGTTGATGCAGTTGAAAGAACTATAATAAAAGATGGTGGAATAAAATATCTGACATGAGTACATAGTGTGCATGCAAAATCAAAATGTTTATGAGCAATTTAGAAAGCTTATGTTGTTATTTAATTTGCATCGTCCAAACAAATTGTTTAACTACATTTGGTGAAGTTGTGAACCACAATATTGTTGTACTTTGATCAAGTTCAAGTTATGGTATTTGAACATGTACATGGATTGAAGTAACTGGAGTTTTTTGGAGTATGTTGTTTGTGGACTTCCATCTTTAAGCTTATGAATATAACTAGCAGGAAAAAGTTGCAAGAATCTCACATAAATATTTTATAAGTGTGAACAAAAGTTTTTTAAAGATGAAGATGAAGCTTTTAAAGTGGAATGGTTTGAAATGGGGAATGTCTATTAGCATTCATATTCCAAAAATATTCATGAATATCATGAGTGATGAATTTCATGGGCTTGGCCCAACAAGTTGAATCTTGGTTTTGCTTGCTTTTCTATTTAAATCTAAGAATTCAACACCCAAATAAGGCAAGTTTTGTGACCATTTCATTTTAAGGTTCTTCTTTAATATAAAATCAGATGGTTCAATTTTGAGCTTCTAATCCATAGAAGTGTTCCATCTTGAAATGGGTTTGAATGAACTAATGCCAAAGATGGAGACAACAAAAGGACATGACAATAAATACTTATTTTGGATTCAATAATATAAGTTCAAAGCTAAGATCAACAAACAAAAATAATGTGCATGAGTAGAAGGAATATCAAATTAGGGTTGAGAAAGCAAGATAGGCCAAATTTTGATACATAAGCTTGATAAAGTAGACACAAAAATATATGTTTACATGTTTATCACATATCGTACATATGATAGTAATAAAGAAGAATAAAAATGGGTGGAGGTATGATTTTAAAAATCATCCAAGCCATTTATTGGGCTTATAAATTTATTTGGAAAACCTCTTTAAAAAATGAACCCAAAAATTAAATAAAAAATGGATGCTAAATTTATGTTTGAGTTATTTCAATGCAAAATATTCAATTGAATATATTTGAACTTGGTTACAATATAAAATCAAATTTTTTTAGGGCACCATCAAAAGCATATTCTACTTTATATTTGTCAAAACATGTTTAGCATGTCTTTCATTATTATTTGAACACAACACAAGATTTATAAATAAATAAATATAAAAATTAATGCAAAATAGTGAAAAAGTAAAAAAAATTATCATTTGAGTAAAAACATTCAATATATTACTATTATATAATGGGTTTTGTTTGTACTTTACATTTACTTGCATTCATCTTTAACAACTGATTTATGTGTTTAATTTACTATCTTTGCAACTATAAACTAAAGATAAGAAGCTAGGCAAGAAATGTATATATATTCAAATTAGGTTCTTGTCATCTTTTGTTATTTCACCTTTTTGTTGTTGTATGGAATCTACCTATATATATTGATCCAATGAATAAGTATTTATTGTCATGTCCTTTTGTTGTCTCCATCTACTTTTATGATGTGTTCACATGGCATTTGATGTATAAGAACACATGAATATGCAATGCATGATGCTTTCACATTTGTCATTCATAAAGTTGGATTTTACATGTTTCAAATATGTGTTTTTTCATTCAACTCTTAGATCTTGAATTCACACATATACTAAGGTGCCCCCAAAGCACTTCGCATTCACCTCAAGGTCACATTAATTACATAGATGAAAACTGAAAGGTGATTAATGCAATTGGAATCAAAGTTGGGATATGGAATATCCATGGATCCACATAGACTTCAACACAATTTAAAACACTTTCAAAAGCAACATTCTTTGTATATTACACTTTGTAACTCCTCGTGGGATGTGCATCAAAAGTGGTTCTTTCCCAAAAGCTTCCAAACATGTAGATTCCAAAATTAATAAGTTTAGGCATTAAAAACTTTTAAATGTCATAACTTTCTCAAACTATGTTTGATTGCAATGATTTAAAGCTTTATCTCATGACTCTTGAATGTCGTATCAACTTTATATTTTGAACATCATTTGGTCTCCCAAATTACACTTTAATCAAAGAGTCAAAATTTTCAATCCCACCATGATTTTCCAAATACTTCTAACTTCTAACCATTAGATCTATTTTGATATTTCAAATCCACCACATTTAAAATAAAAGCATGTTTAGAAAGCTCAAAAGTGGCATTTGAAAGTTCATATTTTACAATAATTAAAATTATAACAATGTAACATTAAGTAAATTATGTCATCCAATGCACATTCCCTTTTGCTTTTGGTAAAAGATATTGGTTTTTTTTAATAATCCCAATGATTAAAGTTATTTTTCTAATAAATTCATTTTATAAACTCAAAGTTCTTATATTGGAAGAGTTTCAATGTATTTTTACTTTTACACACTTGAAACCTTTTTTAAATTTTTATTTTATATTATTATGTCTTACTTTTGAGTTCACATGTAGATTTAATAGAAACAATGTTATTAGTTTATAAGTTGATTACAAATTCACTCTTTTCTTGGAATCCATTTAGCTTTTTTGATGATGTATATATGTTTGTTTGCATAGGTTTTTTTTCGATTGTTCAACTATTCACCACACACTTTGTGACGTGCCCCCTGAAAAATTCCCACGTGTAGCCATGGGTCTTCCTTTATTTTTGCCTCACTGTCCTCCACCATGTGGAAGCATAGCCTTTTAAGTAGGATTGGGCAAGTTCCATGGCCGAATGTTGCCCAACCTTGGCGGCATGATTGTAGTCCTCCATTTCCGCAAGCCAAGCATCTACAAACTTCCAATTTCGGATCTTGTCAAAATTTCCAAGTTTAGCATGTTGGAATCCCACACCTTTTGATGATCCTCTTTTGAGGGCCACAACCAACTCACTAAAATTGGGTTTATTCATTTTGAATAAGACCTCCAATTGTTCTGGAGTGAAAAGGACTGTGGTTGGTTACTCCTCTTCATTTTCATGATCATCGTGGTTTTCCTAGTCTTTTTTATCTTCAAAATCCTCTTGTTCCTCCTCCCTAATAGCTTCGAATGGAACTTCTTAGTCCTGGTTGGGTTCTTCCACCACGGTCTCATGTACTAACTTACATGTCCTTTTCAACACCATCGAAACTTTCCAATAAATAGATCAAGTTTTACGAAAGTTCTAATACCATGTGACGCGCCCCCAAGATCCTTAATACATTCAAATGTAAATTTGAAATGAAAATAACGGAAGAGCAATGAGTTGGGGCATGTTCCATGGTTCACAACACTTTGGGGGTAAAGGGGCGTGCTGGAGCTCCGAGATGGGACTAGGAAGAATGACAAGCACTTAATCACTCACACGGACCTACACAAAACCAAACCCTAGGTTGGTTAGTGCACAATTGGAACTTTTTAGTGTTAGGATGAGCCATAGGCAAACTCAAATTCACAAGACTCACCATGGCCCAGACTTGGGGGAAGCCACCACCTTCCCCCTTATAACATACTCCATGGTTGGCCATGGGACTAGCACCAAAATGTCATTTTGTTTCAAGACTCCCAAGTGGGAGTCCCGAAATTCCCACAACTAGGACTTTCGCAACTTTGGGGGCCCATAACTTCTCGTGAAGACCTCTGATTAAGATGAGGTCTGAAGCAAAGTTGTAGCCCTTGTCAAGAGCTTTTAAAAAATATGTTTCACGTGACCTACATGCAAGGAAATCGGGTCGATTCTTGACTTTTAGTGGCCAATTTGACTTCCGACCTTTCTTTTGGCCATAACTTGTGTTTTAGATGTCCAAATGGGTAATGTGAACCCATTTTAGATATCTAAGTTTCAAGAGATTTCCAATGGTATAAAGAATTTCTCAATCCATTGGGTTTTGACCCCTACAATCGCTCTCTGAAAATTTGGGAGTCCACTGGGACTCCAACTCCCAAAATGGAAGCTCCCTTGGGAGTGTGAAGGTTCATTCCCTCACTTTTTCCTTCACTCTCGGGCTTCCCTCTTGGCGTGCAACCTTGCAAGCCCTTGCCTTGGTCACAAGCCCAAGGCTAGGGTTGCGACATTTTGTTTTTTCCACCTACCTACATGTTGTCATTGCTAATGCAATTTCTTTCATTTTCCTTTGCCAATGTGAAGGTTTAAAAAAAAAATTAAACTAATAATAATGATAATATTATTGATACAACATGTTCATACTTTTTTTTTTTATTGAAAAAAATTAGTTTGAACTTTAAGTTGTTACAAATAATATTGTATAAAAAGTTGTCACAAGATGAAAGAAAAAATAGAAGAATGAAGGTGAAACATATTTACCTCACCTTAAGTGTGAATGGATGACAATGAAAGTGACCTACAACAATAAAAAATCAACAACTTTTTAACCTTTTTTTTTTAATGTGTGAATGTATTGTGCACCATGTTAGGTCAAAGTTAATAAGATGATAACCCTTATGTTAGGACATTTAACACAAACTCTAGATTTGAATGAATAATAATGTGTGTTGTTACCTCCCAACTCCCACCAATTGGGGACCCTTTGTTCATTGCCACTTCAAATATTCAATACAATGTATTGAGGTCAAAGATGATATGTAAATTAATTCAAGATTATTTAGATTTCAAACTAAGTTCATGTTTTTCTTCATGTCCATAAGGTGAAAACCACTTTTAATACTAAAATGTTATAGACCCAAATAAATGTGTGATCCTTGCTTAAAAATATCACTCATTAAATCATTTTTTTGATGTGGGTAAACCCCAAAGGTGAGGCCATTACTAAAATAAGGGTGTGTGAAACAAGTTTTAAGCACAAAGGAAAACGAAAGCAATTACATTAGTGATGACACAAAATCGAAAATCACAAAATTCAAAGCAAAACAAAAGCAGGTGAAAGAGAGAAACAATGGTTATACAATAAATTTATCTCTGAAGTAAGAAAACATATAACCAAAACCCTGAATTTGGTCATACACAATGTGAATTTTTTTTTAAACTTGCAAAAATTTACATTAGCATTAAAGGGGGGGTGAAACTCATAAAACCATCATCAATTTTGGTGATAAATTGAGTTTCATCATGTTTTTCCTTTTTCCTAAGCACCTCCACTATTGCTACATATATTTTCACTGCTCCTAACTATACAACTACTATAATTAATCTCCAACCTTATGCATTAAATGCAAATTATCAACATTTCATACTGAGATTTATTAAAATGTCTCTATTTTGCAACAACCTTTTTTTTTCATCTATGGGTTGTTGCAAATGTGGCAAAAACTTATACCAAAAGAAAGCACATATGGTGAAAATAAAAAAATGTTACCAAAATTTATCTAACAAATGCCATTTTTATAAAAAGGCCATTGGACAATTACATAAAAGGCCATAAAGTCCATGGTGGCAATGAGGCATATTTTTTTGGTTATATCATGTGGCTACTAAAACCCCAAATCCATTAGTATCTAGCTCTGTGCACTAAATGTTAACAAAAAAATATGCCTATAAACCTAAAGTAAGAAATGTTATCCAACAATAAACATCTAAAAAGATGGGCATGAAATCACCAATAAAATTTAAGTGTATCAACTTTGGCCATTTATTGATTGAACATTAAACCACATTTCATAGGTATCATCATAAGGAAAGTTGTGAAGTGTGAAAAACTTATGTGCATACATAAAAACAACTAGCTGGAAATGGTTGTTCAATTTATTCCGCACTTTGTTCTTCATGAATGCAATATAATTGAAACATTGTTCATCTTCAACAAAACTAAGCACATGAACCATGGCAATCTTTGCCACCTTTAAGTACTCAAGAAAAGCATTAAACAATAATTATGATGCATGGATCACTCACCACATGTGTGTGAAAGGATTCACGATGGTAAGGTTAACCTTGTCAAATGTAAAAGCCATAACTTTAGCCATGGCTTCAACAACGTTGGATTTCATGGTCAACTTGAACAAGCTTAGTTGAACATCCAAATCCAAACTTGAAAGAATGGAAGGAACCATAGGTGCAGATTTTTCATCCTTGGGTTGTCCACATGGACATGGGCTACAATAATAAAAAATCAGCACTTCAAGATATTAAGGAAATGTCACATTTACATATAGTTGCAACTAGTATTGGGGATAAACAATCCCCAATACATCCATGACTACTTGTTCAAGAAAGCATGCATCTAACTATGCTATCAAGCCTTCTACAACCTCTACCATCCAACATAAAACAAAACATAACAAAGGATTTTTTTTATAAAAAGACCATCCAAGTACAAGGTTGACATTTAGGCAAATACATAAAAAGATTGGATCATAGTCCACGGTTATGAAAATTTTACAAAAGGCAAAAAGAAATTACAACACCATCCCAGTTCAAGTGGTTCTACAAATTAGATAGAGGCAAAAAGATAAAAAAACCAAACCACGATTCTTGGTTATGGAAATCTGACAAAGGTAGAACTTAGATAATATAAAAGGTCCATAAACTGAATTCATGCTTCTAGAAATCTAACAAAGGCAAAGAGATAAGAAGACTAGGCTAGTTCATGTTTATGGAAATTTGACAAAGGAAGAAAATTAATTTGTGACCAGATGAATTCATGGTTCTAGAATCTCATAAAGGCAATTTAAGAAAAAAAACCATATGAATTCAATGTTCTAGAATCTAACTTAAGCAAAAAAATAATAAGACACGTAACTTCATGGTTATGGAATTTAATAGGGGCAAAATATAAAAATATTCATCTGAATTCATAGTTTTAAAATCTAACAAACGCAAAACATATGAAGATCATGTTGGTTCATGGTTATAAAATCTAACAAAGGCAAAATATAAGAAGATTGATTTAAATTTAGAGTTCCATCTAATCTGACAGAGGTAAAACGTATGAAGATTGATTTAAGTCCAAACCTCCTAAATCTAACAAAGGCCAAATATAAGAAAATTCATTTAAGTTCATAGTTCCAAAATCTAATAGAGGTAAAACATATGAAGACCATGTAGGTTCATGGTTACATAATTTAATGGAGGCAAAATATTTTAAGTTCAAAGTTCTAGAATTTGACAAAGGCTAAATATAAAAAGATTTATCTAAATTAGAGTTTTAGAACTTAATAGAAACAAAAGATATAAAAATACCTTAAGTTCATGTTTATAGAATCTGATAGAGACAAGAGATAAGAAGATCATAATTAAGTTCATGGTTCCAGAATGTAACAAAAGCAAAAAATTAAAAATACCATTTGACTTCATCCTTCTAGAATATGATAAAAGAAAAAAAAAGGTGAAGACCATTTAAATTCATTGTTTTGGAATTTGACAAAAACAAAAAGTTAAGAAGACCTTCATAGTTCATGGTTTTGGGATGTGAAAAAAATAAAAAAGACCATCAAACTTGATTAAAAATACCTAAATGAAACCAAATCTACAAAACTCATATCAACAAAAATAAGAAGGGTTGAAGGATTTATGTTTGCATTCAACTTTCACAAGTTGTACCACTATGGCAAATGCAGTTTGTGTCATCGATAGCATAACATTTATATCATGGCATAGTACACCCTAATGAGCCCATATTTTTTCATCATTTATCACAAATGCAAGATGCTTGATGCACTTTGTGTTATAATCAGTCATCCATTTTGTATGGAATTGTTGGTGGTCACCATGTAATAGTTTGTGGAAAGACCAAAACTCATTTCCCTAGAATGACATAGTGGCATCACAAAACAAATTGTATAACTAACCTTGGCATATTTTGATTGTAGCTATGAAATCATATATGATAATATCCCCCCATTGTGCAAATTTGAGCAAGGATTGCATGCTCTCCATAATTGGCAAAATCACGCAAACCCAAGCAACATATGAACATTAAAGAAAAGACCCAAATTGGTTTGCACATACACCGCATAATGCATAATTGTCAATATACATCATTTTTGGGATTTGTAAAACATAAAAAAAAAACCATGTTATCATGATAATCACCTAGATCAACAACATAAAATAGATAAACCTATAATGTTACAAATGTAGAATGACAATTTAGGGAGATAGAAATACCTATGCCACATGGATTGTAAAGTAATCAACTTGCATCACCACAAGCAAAAGGTGGTGTTCTGACATGATCCTTTTCAACAGATCAAACATGGACATCCATCTTGTTTTGACATTTTTGAGGATTTTATTCCCCTTTGTCTCTAGGGTTTAAGCAAGTTTCTAGAATTGCACATGTCTTGTGGGTGAATGGTTAAAATAGTCATACATGTTCAACATAAAGCCCTCAATCTTAGCAATGAAGGTCAAATCTTCTAAAAATTTCACTACCAAATTAGTGTAGTGTGCAACACAATGCACACCCATGGAAAAGGGGGCCCATGAATCTTTGATTTATTTTGTCACTTTAATTTTGCCTCCCTGAAACATGTTCACTCATTTGCCCCAAAACACAGGAGCTTTTTGGATAACTCCTCCCTGCTTAACCTCCCACCCTTCATCATAGAATTCATAATCACTTGAATGAGGTTGTTAGAACCCAATCCATCAACAATTTGGTCAACACATAATAAAACAGGGACTATGGTCCAACCATAAACCAAATAGGCATGGACACATATCCAAGAACCATAATCTATGGTTGTCACCTCATCATAATAACATGCCAAGAATTGGGTAAATTGTATGGTTTGGATAATGGCTTTCTGGACTTGCTTGTACATAAATTCAACAAATGTCTAGCCAGCAAAATTGGACCAATTATTAAAGACCTTTAAGTTAGCAAACAAGTCATACACTGTTTCATATTCTAGCATAAGGTGCCCATGAAAAAGACTATGAAATATGAACTTGAATTGAACTATCTTTTGATTCCCTTTTCCCAAAATTTTGATGACTTGTTGCAAGACAAAATTTGGAACCCATTGGGCCCACAATCGCCTGT
>Ga0209208_10006415_pt1 | contig 16207 bp, 3 predicted proteins | sample S1TSphfallax_3_FD_187694 | JGI IMG/M metagenome (GOLD analysis project Ga0209208, IMG submission 187694) | Host-associated microbial communities from peat moss isolated from Minnesota, USA - S1T2_Fd - Sphagnum fallax MG (SPAdes) (version 2) | ecosystem: Host-associated > Plants > Peat moss >...
TGTGATAGTATAATTGTATACATATGTATTATTTTCAAGTTCAAGATGTGGTTCACAATCATGATTTTTGTTTTTTTTTCTAATATGCCAAATGCATGGAATGATTTGAATGTGTTTGGTTACAACTATAAAAAAGTAGAACCCTTGATTTTGTTGTGAAAAATCCTACCAATTGATGGCTTTATAACTTCCAAAATCTCACAGCAAATTTAACTACTTTAACATACAAGAATACATTTACCATTCTAACATCTTCTTTGAGGAATATTTTTACATATATTCACTAATAGTAACAATGTTTTTTAAATCCTACAATTCCTATGATTGAAGTTGCCAAAAATGCCAAGTAATTTTGCACTACTTGGGCACATTGCACCATCGAGATTTAAGGTAGGTAGTCAATAATAATGTCAAAAGAATTTCCACAACTTTCAAGATTATAAGCAACTAATATTGAAAATAAGTAGCATTTATTGAAATTAATATAATTATTGTTGGAATGGTAAAGGTACTACAATAGATGATGTAGTTGTCATTAACAATTTTCACCAGATCTTAACCAGCTTAACATACATATATATGTACATAATTTTTGTGTGGGAAAACTTCAAACCAATACTTCACATTTAAGGGCAAGAGTACCTTTTAAATTACAAGCATGAGAACAATTCATAGCCCTAGCCACCAAATGTTGATATTTCATGGGCAATTACAAAGCAAATATTGCATCCTAATTGAAACATTCACATTTTACTTTAGTGGTGATGCATGAGCCACGAAAATTATCATCACTATTCACATTACAATTAACATGTGATTTCAAGATGTCACATATATGTATAATCTTGTTGTAGTACAAAGCTCCTACATGGAAAATGTCATGGAAGACAATAATAAGTTTGACTTCATGGAAAACTACAAAAAAGATAGGACATGATTTCATTGTGTACAACTAGTTGGAAAATTCATGTTGAATAATAATGACATGCCCTATTCCTCAACTAACACACCTAAGCATTATTTGGAAGGTAGTTATACTTGGTCAATAGAGTGTTTTGAAATGGAGTTGTTCTAGTTGTAGGGGAGTTTGCAAATTATTCTTGATGATTTATGTTGAACCCATATTGTAGTAGTCATTATCGACCCACAAGTATCTATGTCAATACAATTTTGAAGACAAACATTTTGCATATCATAATTTGTGATTTAAAATAAGATCACAAATGATATGCACACAAATGACACTTGTGATTACTTGAAAAACCTTAATTATTGAAACATGTAAATAGAAAATTCACATGAAATTTACATCCGTTAGGAAAAGAAATTCCTCTCTTAAATAATTTTACAATGGTTTCATAAAGGAAATGATACAATTTTGCGATGTGCACAAGAGCAACACATAGTGTCAAGAACCTTATGCAAAGTTGCAAACATATCTCCTATTGTTAATATAAACATTTCTCTTGCATTATCCACCCCATTTATAGACAATTAGATTATCCAAGACAAATGTTGCTATCTTTGATCAAATGGCAAATTGCTATAGGTGCAAGAAAGGACCAAGGTAAAGTAGATGGAAAAAGTTGTCTTTTCAAAATATAGTTTAATAATGAAACAACTTTTGACATGAACCCAATAAAATAAATTCAAAATCTCTTTAAAATTCATAAGATTTTTTTTTTAATTCATTTAATTTATGGTAAGTTGAATACAAGATTTAAGGAACCTTACTAGAATAAAAGTAAATAACTAGCACGTTTGAAATTGACTAGGTCAATATGGTGTTGAAACCTATTTATAAGTTGGAAGGGTCAAAGGAAGATAAAATATACAAACAATTTACCTTTGTAGTTTACTTGTTAAGTTGATAAAAGGTAGCAATGAAACCCAACATAAAATACTATACATTCAATATTGCATCTTCTTTTGCATTATAAAAGTAAGGTTGATTTAGTAGTTTTGTTAAATGCAAGAAGCTTTTGAAATTTCTAATTTTTGTAATATAACATTTGTTTCAAGTATATGTCACATATGTTCTAAGATGGAGAAAGTACATTTAAAAAAACATTCCTTGCTTGAATATACAATGACCTTTATATCTTAACTTGATACATGTTTATTTCATTCAATTTTCTAAAGAAAAAGCACTTTTAAGCACCATTTTGACTAGTCTATTTCAAAAGAACTTGCTTTTTACTTTTATTATTCAATTTTTTTCCAGATTTTGTAATCAATGTAAATTGAACCCAACTTTTTTTTAAATGATTTCATAATAACATTGAATATATTTTAATTCTAATTTCTTGTACTTTGTCAAAAACCATCTCATTTGTAACTCGCTTTTACTTCATTAACTTTTTAAAAATAATTTATCATGTTTTCACCCAAAAGTTGGATATATTATTATTATATGCAAAAGTTGAAAGTACATAAGACTTTTTACTAAGTAGATTCTACTTTGAACCCATTTTCTATGTGTTTCATCGACTTACATTGGTTTGACTAAGAAAAGACAATCCTATCAAATATATTTACTCTTTTTAGAATCTACTTAAACGTGATTTTCAATATTGATATTATGATAAAGCAAAAGACTACCATCATGTTAATCATTAAATAGAATAGTACTTTTACTTTCAACATATCAAGGCTTATTTTATGGTTACTTTCCATTTATGTTGCAAGTAGACTACAAGGATCAAGAGTTATCTATTTTATTTCTTGCACCTTTGCATATTATAATAACCATATTGAAGATCAACTCACTCCAACTTTGAAGCAATAAAGGTTAATTCCAAGTTAGTGATAATAAACCAAAAAATCACTTTAAAGTTACACAAACAAAAATTACATCACCTATTTCAATTGTAAAAATATATTGACACCAAAGGTAAACTATAAGTTGGCAATTGAAGCTCCTTAGCAACTACCATTGATAGCAACCTTTGATGGGGTCATTCATGGTTGGGGTTCCCAAGAAAAAAGGAAAAAATAACTCCAACAATTTTTCCACTAGATTTTACAAATAACATATACATGGGAAAATTTTACGTGAGAAAAATTGGATAGTCTAGTTAAGATCATTCATGTGGTGGTGATATTTTTTCACATGCATACATGTTTGTGCATCAATATTTTGGTTTACATGATTGTGCAAAAAAGAAAAGAAAAGAAAAGAAAATGAAATATATTTCTATGGACAACTAAACATGTATTTTTGCATGTGATTATTTTTTGTAGATGTGATCTACATATAAAACTATAAATTATGAACCTAATGAATTTAAAAAATTAACCAAATGGTTAAAAAAATAAGGAGTCATTTCCCTGCATCCTTTGAAATTTTGATATGATTTGATTTTTTATGAAGTTCATCTAATGGACATGTACTTGCATAAAGGGAAAAATTCTTTTATTGAAGAAAAAATTTGAAATAAATAGCATGATTTTATGCATTCCTTTATAAAAATTATAATATGGAAAATTGACCTTAATTGGTTAATTACTCAAAAGGATTTTTAAGGTGATTGCACATTGGATAATCCATAAATGGAATATCACAAAGGCAATTTTTGCAAATGTTGAGGTAGGTTGCTACAATACAAATTAAAACAACCTTAAGTGTTTTTGAAGGGACTTATCTAACCAATGTAACATAGGGTGAAAGCACATTAAGGGGGGGGGGCCAAAAATGTTGTCACATTGTATTGTTTTCCAAGGATGTCCATGTTTGAACTTCAACCATGGTAATATTGGAGCGTATTTTTCCAAACTTTTTGCATAATATGGTAGATTATAGCACAAAGAATTCAATTGCAAAAAAAATCATTTTTTCAACTTACATTGCAAGGTTCCAAAGTATATTTGTGGCAAAAAAATGTATGTCATTATGTACTAAAAAATGTAAACATACTAAAAAAATGATTGAAATGATTTTTAGTATCCATTAAACATTGTGATTCCATATGATTGGAATAAGTTTGTGAGCCATGTGAAGAGTTTGATGATTATCATATCACAAATGGGTCTTTTTGGGGGTTATGACCATAAGTATGTGGTAAATTAACATTTTGACAAGCTATCACCTTCAAATGGCAAATGACGAGATATGCGAGGTGGGTAATTTTTTAAATTTTAATTTCAAACATTTTTTGGTTGACTAATTCAAACTCAAACCTAGTGCAATCCAAAAACAAAAACAAGATCTATTGTATTATATATGTCATAAATATACTCAATATCCTTGAATTTAAGCTTTTATAAAAAAAAATCCAAAAATATTAAATATCATTGACTTTGTGAAAATGAAAATAACAAGCCCAAACACCAAAAGTCAAACCCAATATTAAATGCAATACATTTTGTAGAAATATACTTTACATACATGTCGTGAAAGTGCCCAAAGTGGCCCCCCCCCCAATGTGTTTTCACCCCATACTTGTAAACACATAGAAACAAATTTGGTGATATAATGTCATCATTCAATTATAGGGTGTACATTTGAAATGATATATGCAAATCCCTAGTTATAATCATAAAAGTCATTTATGGACTCATATTAAATAATTCTTAAATCCAAAGTCTGGTATTTTTTTCTAGTATGAGCATGGTGTTATTACAATGTTAAAATAAAGATTGAACATGAAAAAATTTGATATTTAATTTGACGAATCCTCATGAAACTACCAATTTACATAAATGTCCATAACTTATTGAAACCAAATAATTGTGAACATATCTTTTACAAGCAAGGAAATGGTATAGTACACATCGATTGTGCCAAATAGAAAATTTAGAATACAACAAATTAAAGATCCATTAAAAAAATTAAAAATTCATTTGATATCCTATTGGAAGCCATTTTACTTGTGTTTTATGGACTCTACATGTGCCATTTTTGGTTTACCCTAGTGTGCAACTACCCTTTACAATGACAACGCCCAATACATTATTGAATATTCTTCTTTGTTTATTCTCTCATTAATGTTCTAATTATGGGAACACAACAATACGCCATAGTTGTGATATACCAAACAATAAGAAATCCAACATTGTCCTTTGTAGTCCTCTTATTTTAGATATTCTTTTTTGGAACACCAACCATGAATGAGTACCCATGTGGGTCTTGTCAATGCATTTAGTGCCAAAATTTGTCTAAGAACTTTGACTTCTAGTGTTATATTGAATGCAAGCTTGTTAGTATTTATAATATTCTAAAGATTTCCCAAGCCCACATCGTGTGCTTCCACATTGAATCTACCTAACATGATGTAACTGGGTTAGAGACTTGACATCGTACTAAATAAATGGGGCACTTTAAATAAACAACACCCCTTAACAATTTTCACCATTTACTTTCACCAATAAAGATTGTCATAGGACTTGAACCTATCAAAAAAAATTAGATGTGATTGTTAGAAGAATTGAACTAAATTTGAATTTAATTTCACATATCCTTGTATTGCACCTAGTTTTAAGCTCTTTGTAATAATCATATCACCACAACTTGACCTAGGCTCCTTGTAGCAAAATAAAATGATGTAGATCAAAGGATTTGAATTGTTCAACAAATTCACAAATGATTGCACATTAAAGTAACAAAGTAACATTAAAGGTTGTTGCTTTGACTAATCAAAAACCTTTTAAATTAAACAAGGATCAAACCAAGTCTTGATAGATATCTACTTCTTTGGGCTCATGGTTCCCAATTCATATCATGAACTTCAATTGTAAATATGTTGTTTGAGACCAATTGGCACGTCTATAGTTCTAGAATAAAAAAACACATGTATTAGTTTAAGAATTTTCAAGAGTTGAAGTTTGGCTTCAACTTCTAGTAACACTATCATAACATTAACATAAATCAATACATTTCTTTAAGAACATAAATCAATGGTGTTTAAGGGGTTGGGGTAATTTGGAACATGAAATTGATTGATCGTCATTATGTTATTGAAAACAAAATGATACTAATGTGCATTGCTATTCCATTTTCCTTTGTGGATATACACTCCACCAAATTTTAGTGACTTTGAACCCCAAAATATGTGCATAACAATCCACTAATTTTTTTTCCATTCATCAAACTTAGAAAACAAATAGGCCCATTGCCACATCAATTTCTAAAATTACCCCCCTACATATGTGAATAAAGTTCATCATGTCAATTTCTAAAAACACAAGAAAATATCCATTTTCAAAAAATAAATAGAGCAAATAAAATGAAATTGAAAACATGTTGTGGTATATTGAAAATGACATTTGACATTCAATTAATAGTCCACACACCAAACAATACAATAAGTTATTACATAGTTAACAAAAGTTGTAGAAAGATTCTTTACTTCTACCATTGTAGATCACATTTGTACATATTGGTTCTTGCATTGGGAGTACATCATTATACTTTATGGACATCCATACAAATCATGAATACCATATTTGGCATTAATTTCTAAGAGGGTGCTAGTCAAAAGGAAAGAAAAAACTAATAGTAGTTTGCCAAAATTCTAGATATTTTAGCCCAATTCAAAACACAATATAACTTTGAAACTTATTAGTGGACTTAATATACTTAAAGACTATTATTGAAATTCTGAAAATTTCAAAGTGGGGCTACGAGACCTTTAAAATATATATATTTTAGTAAACTAAATATTAGTTGTAGGTACGGACAATACTCAATATGAGCACAAAAAATGTCAATTGCAACATGTTACAAGTTCCTATATGGAGGAAAACACATTACAACGACCCCTTTTATGAAGTCACATTGTAATGTTTTATCGGGTGAATGTTTTTTACCTTAAATCATGTCAACACAAAGGACTTTTCACAATTTTTTTTGCATATTATGGTTAAAAAAACCTATAATTTTAATTTTTAAAACTATATTTTCTATATATATCATGGTGGATTGGAATATATATGTATGAGAACAATGCATGTAATTGTGCATTTGAAATGCAAATATATTCCAATTTTTTTAAAAAGTATTTTCAATCTTTATGAAATTTGTAATAACCATTTCACATGTGATTCCACATATTTTGAACCATGTTCATGAGCCATGTGAACATTTTGATCATTTTCATTTCAGAAATGAGGTTTTTTAGGGTATTAACTACATAATTGATTATAAATTGAAAATTTAATAAATAATCACCTCGAAATGGAAGGTGATTACAAGCATTGTGGGTTGGGCCAATACATAAGAAGTAATTTAAACACTCATTTGAATTATTAATGAGACCAAATATCTAGTGTAATCTTTGAAATGACATTGTTATATTACGTATACCATACATATATCCATGGCTCCTTGACTTCAAATGATTAATTAACAAAAAAATATTAAATAACATTAACTTTATGAAAATGCTAATATTAAGGCTCACACGCAAAAATTTAAACCCAAAATTAAATGCACCATATTTTGGAAGCTATATATTATAATACATCCAAAAGGCCCAAGAGTGCCATAAAAGGGGGTTATTGTATTGTGCTTTCATCCATATGATTTTACCTAACATAAATGAAAGAAAATTCACCATGTCACCAATGTTGGAATTATAGGTGTAACATATGAGCACATATTTGGACCAATCATTCCCTTAATTGAAAAAACTTTTTCCATATGTTTTCATGTTCATTCAAATTTACACAATAGTACCCAACAAATGTCAAAAGCAATTGATTCTAGAAAAACTAAATTCTCTAATTTAGTTTGCCACTATTGTATAAGATCAATAAATCCATGTGGCTCATAACCTCCTATGATACCATCCAATATTAGACTTAAGCTAGATGTAAACACAAAACACAATAGTCAAGAACAACCCACATGGCTTTAGGAAGTACTTCACCCTTGCCTTACCCCATGAAAGTCACCCTTAATGAATATTTTTGTTTTAATGACCATGTTACATTCTGTTTGACAGACTTCAATTGCTTGGAATTTCAATTGAAGCCAAAATTAACAAGTAAAATAAATGCAAAATAGGAAAATAAAATTTACAAGTTTGATTATAAGTGTCACCCAAGGTGTAGGATAATTATCTTAAAGTTGTTGAAAGGTTAATCAAAAGATTAAGTACCAAGGTTGCAAATCCACAAAGGACATCCAATGTTGTTGTAATAACACCTCCCCTTCCACTAGATGCATATCGTCCTTGCAATTGATTTGTAATTGAAAAACTAGAAAGTTAGTCAACATAATAATATTCTAGTCCATAATCCCACATTAAACCCAAATATATATATATACATACATGAGTGGTGTAAACATTCAATCATCAATGGGATATAAGAACAACCTGCACTTGTAGAAAACTATCAACTTGACAAAAATTGACATGTGGCCATTATTGATGGATCGACTTAAAACAAAAATGGCCTATCTAATTCTATCCTCTATGTGTTGCAATAATGTGTACACAAGGTCATTACCTTGGACCTTGTAGCTTGTTGGTACCATTGGAAAAAGTTTCATGGCCCTAACATTAAATTAGACATCCATAACAACCTAGGATGTATTTTAAAGCACATAAAAGTCTTATGAATGTCCACATTTCTAGTAGTACTTGCTAGCTATTTCATTATCACCTCCATTGCATTCTTGCCCCTACACACATTTGTGTATGGTTTATGCAAAATATACATTAATTTCAAACGCATTGAGATGTATAAATCCACATATTCATCATTCCCCTTCAGCATTTATGGAAAATTTGTCCCCCAATGCAAGGTAAAACATTGCCATTCACTTCAAATAGATCCCAATAATCTTCATCAAAATCAACCACTGTCATGTTGCATACAAAGTTAGCATTGGTAGGAACCAACATCTCGAGCCCCCATTACTCATTCCATGGTACATTCTCACATGCAAAAAAATTACCATCCATCCAAAAGTAACATAAATAGGAAAAGCTCTTTTCCATTAGCTTATTCATATCCATAACACTTATTGATTTGAGTGAATGCATATTCTTAGTATCTCCAATAATCTCTAAATCCTAAGTCATTTTGTCAACATCTTCATGATAGCTACTTCATGCTTGTGGGTGATATTGGATGTCCTTGATGCACCTAAGTAGAAGCTTTTATGTTAACCTCTTAGTTTGGCCTTCAAAAGTTTAACATGTTTTGCATTTTGTAATTCATGACTAGACACATCCAATTGAACTTGTTTGACGAAGCATTTAATTACCACCATGACTCCATCATGCAAGCCTTTTCTATGGTCAAAGTTAAAGAAGTTCAACATATAAGTGCATCCACATGCATGTGATATGAAAATAACAATTGACAAAATAATATGGGATTGTATTCTTGAATTATGAACAATAACCATTTGACCAAGTCTAGTGTTGATTTGGCCTAAAGCCACCTATCACCATATTGTCCTAATGCAAAAGCAAACAATAATACACAAGGTTTTTATTGCTAGGTATGTAGAAAAAATATTTGGTGAGGGTTTTAGTGGTCTCATCATGAGGATATAAGGTAGGTTTTTTTAATCTAAAAAATGTAGACAATAATGGTCACTTGATACCTATGCCAATGTATGAATTGCTCATGAATTGCACTTCATTTTGAACTTCAAATCATAACTTTCTACAAAATCAACTATAGTCAAAACTTCCATATCATCCATGAAATTCTCAAGACAATACTTGAATTGTTTATCCTACCATCTCACCCCAAAGTTGTGGCATTGGAGTTTAGGCCATAGGTGCTCTATTAATTCATTATAAAAAAAACTTTTAGATAAGTTTCAATATTTTTCCTCCCTTGATTTAATAATAATATGTCCCATAAAAACATTTTCCCATTTCACCATGGCATTTGAAAACCTCTCTTCTTCAACATGACAATAATTGCCATATTGTTTACCCGACATGAATCACAATCCCCCATGATACAATTTCATGTGGGTGGATGCAAACTACAATGGTTCATTTTAGGCAGATGTAGAACTCTTAAAAGTCTTTAACATGTTTTTATATATTATCCATATGGATATGGTTTTAAATTCTAAGATTTCAATAGTGTAATTTTTTACTACTATAGTTTCATTCATTTATAAAACCTCTTAAAACTAAGTAAAAATGCATATTGAAAAATGTTGTTGTTGGGTGTGAGTAAAAAGATAGGAGCCAAAAACCATGTTAGATAGTGGTGAAAATTGTGAATTTTTTTACATATGTTATTTTCTTCACATTTTAAAGTTATGTTAATTATTCCAAGTTGTCTTAAATGACTAATATGAATGTTGAAGAATTCAAATTAAAAATTCATTAAATTAGCTTCTGAGTTTTGGTTTAGAAAAATAAATTTGAACTTGAATAAGTGTTGCGTCAAATTGTAGTTAATTTTACAAAGTACTAGGTAAAGGAATATTTTAATAACATAATTTTGATTGTAAGAAACTTTAGATGATAGTAACCTACTACCCAAGTTCAAAAAACACTCAAAATTTAAAAGATATGAAATTTATAAAATTAAAAATTTCAAAGTATTTTTCATAATTTTAACATTTCAAGATAAAATGTAGAATTTGGAAATTTTCATATTTATTCAACAATGATTAACACAAAACATGTGATGTATTGGGGAAACTATATGTATTTTTAATAAAAAGTTGCAAAATACTTCTTTTAAAAAAAATCATATGAAAAAGTGAAAAAAAACTAAAAAGGATTCACAGTCTTTTTGTAAAGTAATCCCGTTGGCTCCGATCTATGTACTTGCACCTTATTAGCTATTATGGTGAAATAATTTTGAAAATCCTAGAAAAAAATCTATAAATTCCATAAGAATAAAGCTCCACATAAATATTTTGATTATGTACCCATTGGGCATAAATTTTTTGACAAACACAAAAAAAATTCATTTCAAAAGGACTTTTAAAAATAAGGTCCAATTCTAACCCTTCAAAAGTTCAATGCCACCATTTTTAAGGTTTCACAAAAAATGATTTCACACTTAACTTTATCATTTCATTCTTCAACCAATTTTTAATCCCTATAAATAGTTTGGAATGAAATTCAAATATAAACTTTTGAATTTCTTAACAATCCAGCTAATTGAGCAGTCCATGTTTTTTACTTCAAAAGTCCACTATTGATAATGAATGCATTATTTTCAAAAAATAATTGTTCAAATGTTTCTTAATCAAGTTGTTAGTATAGAATGAATCATCATTTAATGTATTCAAGGTTAAATTATTCACCATAAACATTTAAACACAAAAAAACATGTAGAAATTATTGTTGTGACACCAAAAGTGAACCACTGTAGCTTGCATTCACTAGTCTATGCCGTTACAAAAATTCATCTTAGGGATAAAGAGTTGATTACCACATGTATGGGCAAAAAATGGTAAAGTAGACAATTATTGATACTTGTCACAAAATATAACAAGTAAACATAAGTAGGCTTTGATGTATTGAAAGTATAAACATTATTTTATTCATTGAGTAATATTATAATTTTTAAAAATTTATTATAATAAATTTCAAGAACCAAATTTTTAATATGCATCTAAGTAAATTTCAAAAAAATGAATATAGTTGCATAGATGTTTAAGTTTTACAAAATTGGTTGTAAGTAGATAAAAGTAGATCATATATTTATTTTAGTTATGTTCAAGTTTATAGAGACATAATATAATTATGTGCTCTAAAATTGAACATATTATAATCATAATATATTTTTTAAATGCAAAATTATTTTGAACATCATATTGATTAGTTAATTTCAAAACTACTTGTTACCTACTTTTATTATACAAAAGTTATTGAAATGTTGTGTTCAACTTATCACAAACCCAATGGATGTCCTAATGGTTTTATAATTCTATTTGCATTTAACTTTTAAATGTATATTCAAAGAAAAGAAAAAGAAATTTAACAAAAAATGATGCAAATATGAACTTTTGAAAAATTGGGTCCAATTCATATCATTCAAAAGTTCATAACTATGTTTGGGTTAAGACATTTAAATTCTAGAACAAGTTTTTTGAATCTAAACATGGTTTGTTTTTTATAAATTTAATAATAATAAAATTAAATTATATATATATCCAATTTCAAGTCCATACATAATATTTTGAATAAAAATCATATTGAAATTAGATTTGAATTTAATGAAAGTGCAAAATGATGGGATAATCCATATCTACATACTTCAAAAGTCCATTAATACCTAGTTAGTACACATTTATTAAAGTAAATTACACATATGGCTTCTTGTTGAAGTTTACAATCTTGAAAAATTTATAAATTTGGCATATAATGGTTTTGTGGCATGTTAATGGCATGTCAATTCATTAAATTTTGCAAAAAATTGTAATGAGACACAAAAAATGAGCCATGAAACATCTTGCATTTACCCTAATGAACTTTTAAATTCATGTTGTTATTGCATTTTTGAAAACCATGTATATGCTTTTCCATGACCTAGTATCCTCACATTTGTCATTGTAAAATTGAATACTTAATTCTTTAAAAACATTCATGCATAAAAAATATTTAAAAACTCATTCATTAGAACTTTCAATTTTCTTGAAACTTGTCATACAATAGACATGTACATATTGAATATATTGGATGTATGTGTAAAAATGTAATTTTTAAATTTTGTTTCCTTGACTCAAGTAATGATTCTAACAAACCCTTGATTTAATTAAACCTTATTGTTATGAAATTTGCAATGCCATGTAGTGAATTGTGAAATACCATAATACTTAAATGATTTTGGCATAAATTAAAATTTTGGCTGAATTCTTGAAAAAATATTTATTATTTGTGTCATTTGAAAAAAATTAAGAATTCGGATGATTTTGACCATTAAGTTTGCACTATAGACCGTAAACTTCAAAAAATTAAGATTTAAACAATCTAGACACACTAAACTACCCCATAAATTAAAAGGATTCATTTATTATTTTTTATAACCATTACTTACCAAAATTTCAGAATTAAAAAACCAAGTGTTGAAGTTAAGCTTTGAAATTTAATTAATTATATGGCAATTTGTTGCTAAATCCAACCCAAGAGCATAACATATGATATATATTTTGTGCTTTAATGATGAAATGAAACAATGTCAAAGTTGTTTCATTTTCAATGAAAACATAATCATTTTTTTACTAGGAGGAAAAATATCATTTGCGCTTGGAAAATATTGTTTGCAACTACTTTTCAATTGTAAACAAATTTTTGTGGTTGCAAAACTTGGTTGCAAATGACATTTTGCCTTTTAATGTTTGCTCCCAACATAACATAAAATCAATGTTGAATAGGAAGGTCTTCATCACAAAATTTCCCTTGTTAAAATTTTTTCATTTCATATGTGATATAATGATCACTTTGAACACCTTTAAACGTTTACATTTTAAGAAAAAATATATAAAATATTTATGAATTATTTAATGACAAAACTAAGGTTAGTCTATGATGTTTTTTGAATGGAATGACTTTTTTAAAGGTCAGTTTCAAGTTTTAGAAATTTCAATGCAATATTCCCTATAATAAAATTTGTTACATGTTTCTATGGGATTTTATTTTTCAATTCTATTCCAATTCCATGTTTCAAGAGGATTAAATGTTTGTCATAAATGTATACGTGACATGACATTTTTCATGTTTCAACTTGTAACTATTTTTGTAGGGATGCCGTATCACACTCAAAGATTTTGTAACAAAATTGATGGACTTAATGGAAGCAAGGGAAACTAATCAAGTGATTAATCAACTTTACTTGCTTTTGCAATACCAGTCCTTCCCAAATACATTCATTGTATTGGAAAAAATCATGCATGGTCAACCTCATGTCTAGAAAAAGTTTTGACTTTGTTAATATGAAACTGAAGGAGTATGAAATTGATAATGCCAAAAGGATTAAGACAATCCAATTGGATTGAAATCATGTTTGGCACATTGTGACCAAGTAGATTACATCCTCATAGGAGCTCCTTCAAATTCCTTAAAGGCATTCAAATGACAAAACAACATAGTCACAATAGTTCTTTTATGGTAACAAATAATGCGAAGACTGGTTCTTCGCAAAGTATGATTAATTCTACCACATATTTTTAGTTAAAATTTATGTTGGAGAAGTGCAACTTAGAGCATTCCTAGCAATACTTATATAGTGCATGACCTTGCAAAAAATATTTCTCACATCCAAGTTAATTATTTATTTTATTGCAACCCCACCCATAAAATTAAAATTGGTATTGCAAATAGGTGGGAGACTACTAATAACAAACCACCTACATTAATCATTATTATTAGCTAATAGAAAAGAAGGAGAAATAGTTAGATTATATTTATTACATTCTTCTAAGGTAGGTGTTTAACTTTGTTGTCCTTTTACCAACCTTGGTAAACTATACAAAAATGTTGGGCGAAAACCATTTTGCTAAGCCAAGCCAAAATATTTGGACTTTTTTTCATCGAATTTTAATGTGCTTAAGGTCATGTATTGAACACTTTTGGGGATGTTCTTATGGCCAATGTAAGGTGCCAATTGTAAAACTATATATGTGGAAATATTAGAGAAATTTTAAGATAATTGGAAGAAAGTAGTAGAAATCTAAAAACATTATAGGCATTTGCATTTTTTGAAGGGAGGAAAATTAAGGAGAAAATTTAGGACGCTACAAATTGACGAATGTAATAATATATTGATGTCATAAATGGATTATTCTAAATACCAAGTGGAGAGATGTCCACTATTTTTACTTCAATGTAAATTCATGCATTGGGAGACATGTTTGAAATGATCCATGCAAACATTATTCAGAGCTTGGTCCCAAACCAACAACCATTGTGAATGTTATATTTAGAATATAAAGAAATATTTAAAACATTGCACAAATATTGATATAGGTTGGTTGGTCAATGTTAGATGGGACATAAATGTTTCCTTTTCTTGCTTCCATGGTTTCTTATGTCTCATGTTTAATGTAAACTATGTTTATTTAAATTATTCCTTGGTAACATGGATGTTTGGGTAGAACAAAAGAACGCCTTAATAAATATGGTGATCCTTGCACACATGTTAACACGCCTCACTCCATTCCTATATAAATACACCCAAACAAAATTAGTTCAATACAAGAAACACACATGTTCCATAATTTTATAGGATCATTGTTATTAATGAATATACTTGTACAACAATAGATCTAGGAACCTCACAACATTATTGTGGAGTTACTTTTCAATGCCACACACTTGTTTATGTTAAACTACTAATTTCTTTTGAATTATGCTTTCATCTCTCTCTCTCACACAAAGGGTGCATCCACATTAATAAGAACTAACCTTAAACATTTACTTGAATGTTTTTCCTAGGAATATCTTACCAATGTTTGATTTGTATGCTAGAAAAAACATTAAAATAATCTTATGACTTAAAAAGATGTTACATTATACTATTGTGTAAATATGTGTTTAAAGAAAAATTCTTTCAAAATATGTTTAAAGAATCTCCCCAAAAATAGGAAGGTGTGATCACAATTAAGCAATCCAAAAACCATGTTGAATAGCTGTCAAAATTGTAAACTTCGTTACATATATTTATGTAATACCACTCTAATGTCATGTTAGAACTTAATCATTGGAAATTGTTCTAAATGATAAATATGAGTGTTGATTCAAAATTTTAATCCATTTAATTTATTTGGGGGATTGGTTATAGTAAATAACTTTTAAACTTGAACAATTGCAAGTTATAAGTAGTCAATTCTACAAAGGATTATATTTAGGATTCTTTTAATTAAATACATTGATGGGACAAAAAAGTAAAATGACAGTAACCTGTTACACACACTAAAAAATAAATCACAATCTAAATTTGTGAAGTTTGAAAATTTCAAAATTTCAATGTATGTTTTAAAATGTTAGAATTCAAAAGTCCTTTACCACATGTAAATGGAGTGTAATGTACATGACATACAAAGCAAAATTGAAACTTATGATACAAGAAATAAAAAACTAAAATAGTTAGCATATTTTGGTATGATTATGACCATTTTTCAAAACAAAATACAAAATTTGGTAGAATCATAAACTTTAAAAAAAATCATAAGTATTCAACAAATATTAACATAGGCTATATGGCACCTAGGTTATGCTTGAACCTAGGCCACATAAGACTTAGGCTAACTTTAGACCTAAGCCATGGGCAC
>Ga0209208_10006416_pt1 | contig 16206 bp, 16 predicted proteins | sample S1TSphfallax_3_FD_187694 | JGI IMG/M metagenome (GOLD analysis project Ga0209208, IMG submission 187694) | Host-associated microbial communities from peat moss isolated from Minnesota, USA - S1T2_Fd - Sphagnum fallax MG (SPAdes) (version 2) | ecosystem: Host-associated > Plants > Peat moss >...
AGAATCCTAACTCAACCCTGTTGGTGCATCGTGGAGGGTCTTGTAGCTCACTTCTCCCACCAGACTTGCATTATGAGGCTCTCAATCTTGTGACCCTTTTCCTTAAGCCTACTGTCCAGGTTTCTCTCTCTCCCTCTCTCTCATGCTCAAATATCAATCAGCTTGTGCCAAAACTGCTAACGTGGCTATTTGTGGTAAGTTTTGGGTGTTTCATGGAGGCATTCATTCAAGTTGAGAAACACGGAGGGATAATAGTAGCTATCCTAAAAAATGTTAATTCTACTTCCAAGGAACAAGGTCCTCCTGTTAAACAGGCCAAGTCTCCGTTGATAAGGGCTTGAGAAAACTTCAAGAGTTTGTGAATTTATTGAAGAGGGTCTTCTCTCATCAGAGTTGAAGGACCTTTGAAAAGAAATTGTCTGATCCCGTTGACCAATTTGGTGCAAAACATGATACAAAACTTTCACCCAACCATTTTCCATTGAAGACTTAGGTCAAAAGGTTTAAAGGGTCACCTGACACGTCTTTTTTCCAATTTGCAGTGCCTTGGAAAGTGGGGCAGACCAAAGTCAGGTATAATATCTATGATCCATACCTTGCTCAATGTACTAGAATAATATTCCATGCTTTTTGCATCATATTTCCATTCTGCAGATTTGGTGGTCTCTGATTTGGTGTAGTTCATACAATCATGACCTGAGCACATCTTAATGTCTATGACTTCTGTAGATAAGGCAAGGCCAAAGAGACATTGTGCAGAAGATTATGATATGGACTCTGGTAATGATGAAAGGGCTCCCTTATCTGACAGTTGCTGGCCTGAGGAGAATGACCATGGCAAATTGCACAATCTCTTTGAAAATGACCTTATAAATGCACCACGCAAGGTGATTTTTCCAGACATAATACAGCTTGGATTTGAACTTGATACCTGCATGCACTCCAGATGATGCATCATATTCTCATTCTTCCTGCGTATATTGCTGCTCCCTGTTCTTGTCTTTGCTGTCAGTTCACTTTTTTCATTGCTTGAATGACAGGTCCGAAGGATCAGCATTAACTATAGAAAAACATCCAAGTGAGTGGATGTGCATATGCTGAAAGCAACTCTGTGGGAAGGTCTTCAACACAAGCAAGAATGTGCAGTTATTGTGAGTTGCTTTTAATCTTATCTTTTCCAACAAAGGTGGTCTCTGTGATGCAGTTCAAGTTGGTTCTTTGAATTTAGACTGATGATGATATACTTGTGCTCTTTAAGAGAGTGTTTGAGGAGAGTTAGACCCTGGAGAATGCTGGAGCAAAGGTATTCCAGAGCACCACTGATTATGGCTGTGACCTCTCTTGGGAGTAAAGATATTGAGATGGTCATTGGTCTACCAGCATAACTCCAGAATCAGTTCTTGAATCACTAGTTGAGGTGACTTCTATACCTTCAAAATGAGTCACTAACCTGATGTTCTAGTCTCCCTGCTAATGTGTTTTGTGCAGGGAGAAGAGTTCAGCCAGGATGAAGGGGGAATTTCCATTCAAGACTTGCTGGATTTCCTGCCTGAAGATTGTCCAGCTGCTGCCCAAGAAGACAACTCTGTGCATATATGTTTCCTATGTTTACTGCACTTGGCAAATGAACATAACCTGTGTATTAAAGACTGCTCGACCATGGATGAACTCCAAATCTTTCAAGTTGACAAACATGCTGCACTGGCATCAGATGTGGGAGATGGATAATAGATCTCAGCCCTCTGCTCGATTGAACATTTCTTGATGTATTGTGTTTCTGTTGATATTGTACAGTTGCAAAGCTGATGATGCAGAACTTCTTCCTCGCATGAAAAGATATTGTTAAATCAATGATATTGCAGTTTACTTTTTCTTGCTTGCAGATCATAAAAGTCTTTCTCATTGTGAACTGGAGCAGTTGATGCAATATGGTTTTCTGGTATGATTGTACCAAGGTTGACATGGTTCAAAGTTCAAAGTTTCTGTAAATACCTTTCCATAGGGAAATTTGACACAATCAGATTTTCATCAAAGTCTACTGAAAGGTTTCGGGTGTGCGCAGAGATGCAAAACTCTGGTATGGAAATTCTAGAATTCAAGCCATGTCATTCTTTTTCAAAATAAATGTGAGATGTTCTTCCTTTCAATCCTCTTTCAATGTATTAAATTTAATGAATGTAAGAAACGTTTCTAAAGCTTTTAAAGGAACAGGAAAAGAATAATATCTTTTTGAATTTGAATAGAAATGGTCCTGTTGTGAAGAGAACTAGACCATATCCCAATAGCAAATAGATGGGATATTCCATTAGTTTAATGGGGAAGAAATTGGTTCTTAATTATCCAATTGTGCCTCAGGAAATATTTAGTACTATTGTTGAATTCTAAAAGTATTGTTTTGTTTGTTACTGTTTAAATTTACGAAATTACTGAATTGAATGAAAATGGGAAAGAATGGAATAAAAAAATTATGATTTAAGAACCTATTATGATATCCAAGTTTGGGAGAAGGAATTCTTGTATTAATGGCATAGGCATGGTTTTCAAATAAAACTCATATACTTCCTCCCCTCCTCTTCAAAACCCTGGCATGATTCATGATTTGAAACAAAAAAAACAGGAGAAAATAATTTAGATTGTGCTAAAACTTTCAATAATGTGAAAAAGATTGTAAATACTTTGTGTAGTTATATTTCATCCAATAGTAAGGAGAGTAGAAATAAGAAGGAAGCAAAAAAAAAAAGAAAAACTATTTTTTTTGACAGCCCAGGTTTTTCAAACTAATTTGCCTTTTGGAAAATATGACAAAGCAGCCTTCTTTTTGGAATATCATGTAGCTGGGGTTCATGTCAGTGTTGGGTGGTTATTAGAAAGAGGAACAGACACAAGACCCCCAGCAGTTATTGGGGATGTTCTTAAGCATTCATAACCATAGTTTCTTAAACGTTAAAGAACCAGTTCCGATGTATAGCAGTGGTACTCAATTTTCTTTTAAGAGAGCAAAAGAACCACCTATAGAACCACCAGTTGTTTACTGGTGATTTCATGAGAACTGCCAGTTCTTTGAGGGTTGTGAAATAACCAGAACCAGCAATTCTTTGATTCTGACATTTTTTCAAAAAACCAACCATAGGTGTCTGATTCTTAAATATAGGTGAAGACAGAACAGGTGTTTTTTTAATAAATTCAAAAATCTGCATAACACGGGTTTAAGCCTACATTTAGAGTGAAACTCACAATACCATGTATTTTATTTTCAATATGGTACTTCAACTGGATATGGCATCATGTGAGAGACGATGCCAGGGTTCCCTGTTGTATCTATTAAGATGTAGAGACTGAACCCTTGTGAATGTCAACACTGTGCTCTCTGGTTCAAGGGAACAGACAGTCCAACTGAGTGAAGAAAGCAACCTATGATCATATCAGTTGAGCAAAAAACAAATCTTGGCGAAAGGTATTCACCTTATCACCCAAAAATCGATGTAAGAGTCAAATGCCAGTTTTCATGTCTTACACAGATGCATTGCTTTCGCTATGTTGTTACAAAAGTATTCAAAATGCTGATTACTCCAAAGGAATGGCTTTTCACACTTCCATGGAGAATGTTATATCTGTTTCGCCAGTTGGGTGTTTGTTGTTCAAACTGGAAGATATAGAAGAGAGTATTGCATTAGTGAAAGGTCTTCATTCTTACTCTAATCCAGGTACCATGTTGGGTTGCTGCTGTAGCAAAGAACAGTCCTTGTGGCTCTTCACTTCCATATGTCACTGCCTCTTTTCTTATGTGCCTGCCATCAATTTGGAGAACTCCAATCAATCTGTATACCACCTAAACTGTGTTTTCTATATTAGTTGGTATCCAAGCATCCTTTACTTGCTTGCGGTGGACATGGGACAGCCATGCTCTGCAAAGCTGCATTGTCATGTGAATTACTGCAAACCACTTCTTATGAATTGCATCTACCCACACTGCAATTCATTTGTTGTTGGAGCTTCAAAGGAACACTGCCATAGGAATTCTATTCTGGTTGCATTCCTGAACAGGGAAGAGAAAGAATGGGTTGCTGCAAAGCAGCTGAGAATTGAGAGCTAGAAGGTGATAGTCCATTAGGTACCTCATTGACATATTGCAACACAATTCCTGCAAACAAGATACAGAAAAAGCAAAACAAGGATTCAGCAGTTTGTGTGCCCCTATGAAAACTCCACAAGCAAGAAGTACACATTAGAGAAACCCTAGAAGACTATCACGCCCATTGCTAGCAATTAGGAATGTGATGAATTCTTGACAAAGAAATGCACACTCCGACTGGTTGCAAAACTCCATCAGGATTGATAGAAAGAGGAAGGAGCAAGCCGAGTGCATAGTGCATACCTTCAACGCTGTCCTGCTTAGGCGCCATGCGTGATAACACCCCAAAAGCTCCAAATCCTCCTGAGCTCTCTTCTAATCCATGAGCACCTCGAAGCTTTGTCCGATTCTCAAGCTGCCGCACAACACCCAAATCCACTAGAAAGCCCGCGCACAAAAAAATTCTTCTGGGTAGAAGCTCCGACCCTCTCTTCTCTCTACTCTCACCTCGGTCTTGTTGGTTGCCCTAATCAGGAAGTGGACAGGAGAGCAGTCGCGGAAATCAATGACCATTTCAAGAGAGCGACAAAAGCAAGACTCATTCGTCAAGGATTGCCGCCCATTTTGAGCTTGTCTAGGATTCAATTCTTTGGGTCGGGTGGTATCCTGCACAAACGAAGTTCGAGAGACAAGCAACCAAGCTTCTTCTCTTCTACAACCCAAAAATTTCTTCCTGGCTGGTGTGTGGGATTTGTCTTGTCAGGGAAATGCACCATGTGATCCTGACTGAGCAGCTCAAAGATGAAGGCTGAGGAGTATTTTCCAATGAAGAACTTCAAAGTCTACATTGAGGTTTTACAAGCAAAGACCCACAAACTGCAAAACATAAGAAAAAAGAAGTATCACAAATACAGAACAATTTGTACTCTGGTATGTACATATGGGGGAACACCAATATGCTTCAAACATAGTTACCCACAGTCCTCTTTTTTGTTAGTAATGTTATATATAGAAGTGGAGGCTTCTATTGATGTGTGGAAAGGGTTTTGTGTGCTTTACGGTGTCAAGTAAACTTAAAAGGAGCTCACCACAATGAAGAAAAAGGTAATGTGACTCAACAATACTTGTATGGTTTACTGACTTGGCTTCCTAGATCTTAGAACTCAAAGGTCCATGCTATGGATTTAGATATAGAACCGTTAGAAGTCATGCACAGGTTACAACCATAGACACCCTGATTGTGGTCAATGAAGCAAAATCCCCAAATACTCATCACCTGCACATATGCTGAGGCATTGTGTTTATTGCAAATTTACATGCAGATAATTTGCACATCTCAAGCCATTGCACTAAGTCATCTAGAATTCAACATTCTTTCAAACAACTGCATCTTTAAGATATGCAGTTGATATCAACTCTCCAATTTCAAGCCACTGCTGGGGAGGATGACAGTCCAAAATGCTACACAGCTCAACCCTGCCGTACCTGAAATCCTGTTCCTTACTGTGTGGCAGAGAACAATGTGGGCTGCCTTCTTTGTTCTTGCCTCAGTCCTCTCTTTTCCTCTTCCCCCCAAAGGTCCTCTTCCCCAAAGGTCCTCTTCTTTCATTCAATTGAAATTGTGGTACAAGGCCACAGTGCCAGTAGTTTGAAGTGTTCTAAGCACAATGTCTATGCCAAGCTCATACTCGAGCTTCATAGGACTATGGACGTTTTCTCACGTCTCCCATTTCTTAACTGGCATTTCAAGACCCTAATGAAGTTTTCCATTGTGCATGGTACTGCATTTCTGGAGGTGTTTGTAACTGGGAAACACTTCATTTTTATGCAACCTGCTCCCTTTATCCAGATGTGTTTTGCTTGTTTACCATTGCCTGGTTTTGAATGGGAAACTCAGGCTTTATGGATAACTCTTTCAGGAGGGAAAGGGTTGACACTGTTGCAGAACCCCATCCCTACTGCAAACTGAAGTAATGTAATGCTAATGGAGCATTCCAGCAGAGAGTTTGTGAGGATTACTTTACACCTATATTCAGTGTGCATTCAATGAAGTCTCAGTGTAACTGTGCTTCATGCCAAGTCCCTGAGCAGTCTCTGTATGCAGTTTAGTGTGTACATGTTCATCTCAAGTGCTATTTACTTTGACAGGAAACAGTCAAAGTATAACTTGTGGTTGTGTCTCTTCCACCTATATAGAGCAGCATTACTATTAGTATCTCTTGCAATTTAGTTCCTTGTGTTTCACAGTGATCCCAGGTGATGTGCTTGCGATGTTGGAGGCATTGAGGTTTTTGGTCAATTTGGAGGGTTTTTCTCCAAACTTGAAATCAGCCTCAAAAGAGATGACGTTGCAGCTCCCACTCTCTCCGACAATCTGCAGAAGCTATGTACATGGCTCATGGAACCATAGGCAAAAACAGAAATGCATGGTTACAGGGTATTTCTCCAGATTTCATTTGAGGTTGTTGCAGTTTTTGCCAAGCATCATCAGGAAGATACTGGAATTCCAAACCATTTTGCCTTACCAGGTGTACATGGACATGATAGCAACAAAAGACACAGGATTTGCAATGGGACTCTAGCCTTGGGCTGTGGATACTGTGGGGGATTGTATAGCAGTTGCAGCCATGGCAGACATGGTAGAAGACAAGGATACTGCACAGTACCTTTTGAGCAAAATTCAGCCAAGCTGAGCAAGTGTGTGATAAACAGCTATGGAATGGCTCTTCCTTCAGCTATAATTGCAGTACAAGTGGTAAATAACTCCATTCAGGTGAGTGCTATGGAAGGATGAGTGGTGTAGGATTGTGACACACTGCATTGGAGCTTGAAAATTCATGTCTTGTGCTTTCTCAGCAGAATTGCTAGTTCTTCATGTATTCCTGATTACCAAGTGTATGCTATGTTCCAGACAGACCAGATGACTGGGCACTGTGGTATGCTTGGGCTCCCAGGCTGGTTCCATTAACAGAAGATTGCAGCTCAAGGTGTCTCTCAAAGCAACATTTTCACCTCTTAAACAACCACATTTCTAGGTGGCTGATATCATTCCTGTAGCTAGGTAATGAGATTCTGCAGTATCATGCTACTGCTGCATCTTCTATGCAAGTTTTCAATGCACAATGTCTATGCTGAGCTCTTACACTCTATAGGACTATGGACATTCTCAAATGTTTCCCATTTCTTACTGGCATTTCAAGAGTCTAATGAAGTTTTCCACCATGCATGCTGCATCTCTGCAGATCTTTGAAACTGGGGTACATTTCAAGATTGACTAACCTCAAGTTTCTTTCTTTCTATCATGCAAAAAACTTGTAACAGGTCAACCTCTACATCAGACTGCTCTCTTTTTCTGCATCTGTATTACTTTCTTGTGCACTTGAATGGGAACCTCAGGTTTTAAGGATACTGTTTTTAGTGATGGGAAGGCTTTACACTGTTGCAGAATCCTGTCCTTCCTGCAAACGGAAGTTATGTCATGCTAATGGTGCATTCCAGCAGAAAGCTTCTGTTCATTGCTCTAACCTTGTACTCAGCATGCATTTGATGAAGTCTCACCAGAAGTCTCACCTTCTCTAACTCACCCACCAAGTCCCTGAGTGGTCTCAGAATGCAGTTTATGGTGTACATGTTCATCTCAAGTGCTGTTTACTTTTGACAGAAAATGGTCAAAGTGCGGTTGTCTCTCTTCCACCTATCTAGAGCACCGATACTCTTAGTGTCTCTTGCAGTTTGGTTCCTTGTGTTTCAGGGTGACCAATGTGATGTGCTTGGGACATCCAAGGCATTGAAGGTTTTTTCAGTTTGTAGGGTTTTCGCCCAAGCTTGAAATCAGCCTCCAAAGAGATTTTGCAGCTGCCACTCTCTCCAACAATCCAGAGAAACTTACGTACATGGCTGATGGAACCACAGTTATCAACAAAAAACTTGGTGCTGAGTGGCACATGACCTTGGTCCATGGGTCAATGCTTACACTATATTCAAAATCAGATGTTGGAAGGGTCTCAGCACAAATTTAAGCGTCATCTTTGTTATGATACCTTTTGGCTACAGGGGATTTCTCCTGATTGTGTTTGAGGTTGTTGCAATGTTTGCCTGGCATTAACAAGAAGATACTTGATTTCCAATCCATTTTGCATATCCAGGTACATGGATGTGGTAGCAATGAAAGATAGGATTTGTGATGGCATTGTGTCCTTGGGCCATACATATTGTGAGGTATTACAGCTTGCTGCTCTCCAAGCAGCTGCAGCCATGACAGACAAGGGAGAGGACAAGGATATGGCACAGTACTTTTTGAGCAAAATCCAGCCAAGATCAGCATGTGTACAAGAAGCAGCTATGGAATGACTCTTCAATTATAATTGCAGTACAAGTGGTAACAAGAACTCCATAGAGGTGAGTGCCACTGTAGGACTCTCATAGAACAGGACTTCTGCAGTATGAGCAGTGTAGGATTGTGATGTACTGCATTTAAGTTTGAAAATTCATGCCTTGTGCTTTTCTCAGCAGAATTGCTATGTTGCAGACAGAAAAGATGGCGGGCAGTGAGGTGTGCTTGGGTTTTGGGGCTACCTCCCATCTTTGATGACAACAGATCTTGCACTGAACTGCCGAGAATCTTTGACTTCAAGATGATGAAAGGCACAAGTGGTATGGTTGGGGCTGTTAGTGGTGTGCAGCCCAACAGAACGCTTGAGGGGACATGTATGCAGTCAGGAAGATTTTGGACATGTATGAGTTACATGAGGCAATTGCTGACACGATACATTTGGCCATGAATTTGAGTGAGCATTCACTTCTTTGAGGCTGGTCCAAAGTTAAAAGGGATCCATGATGACAATCAGGTGCCATCTTGTTTTCTTGTTAAGGTAAGAAAGATCACAACTGTAATGTTATTCATTTTCATTCACTATATTATTGCTCCAATGGTTTCATCAGCTGATCACTCCTGTTCTGAAGCATTGTCTTTCCTCAAGTCCAATTGCACGCAGAAAAGCAAAACAGAATCATAGTGATTCTGATCTCATGGACTAGGGGTGAGAATCAGGAGCCAGTCTGGTTCCATTAGGCAACAAACCCCAAGAATAGAAAACAATTGCAGTAGAATAAAAGCAACCTCAGTTGGAAAATTGAAGTTTTGCTACATCAATGATATATCATACATGATCAACATGGCTAAGTCAAAATTTACTGACGCAAAAGATTAAAATGTGTCAAAACTCTGTTTCGTGTGACTGTAGCATTGTTGGCTTGAAGGTAGTACAGTTTGCCAGCAAATCTGAAGACAAAATTCTAAGCATGATGTCAACTGACCTGTAAGGCAAAATCAATTGTGTCACCCCAACAAAGGAACATGATTTGCCACAAATTGCCACAAGTTCTCACTGTGTGAATTACTGTTTGAGAAAGTGTTTGAAGAAGAAGAATGGAGTAAGCCTGTCCTAAACTATGATGTGACACCTTTGATGAAACTGCATCCTCTCAGATGTAAACTGTGGTATTTACACTGCCACCAGACAGAATTTCTCCCCGCTAAACAAATTGCTCAGCATGGCATGTCACCAGACTGTAAGCAGTAACCTAAGGAGATCAACAAACAACAGATCTGACAAGATATATTCTGTAAACCTTCAGAGAAGAGTGACTTGTCCACAGGACAAATCACCAGTACAAATCACCTTCACCAGTACAAACCACAAGCATCATAACTTTCAGTTCTAACCATTCAGTACACATCTCCCCTTCATATGCCAATCATTCTACACTATCTGCACTAGTTCTCTTTAGTCTGGATCCATTTACCCATCTAATATTTCTTAAATTGTTGTACACCCTATAAACAAGGATGCCCCATTTACTATGCCCTAAAATTGGTCAGGGACAAAGTACTTAAGGAAACCAGCTTGAAAAAGGAACATTTAAAATCCTAAGAGTAGATGAAGATTCATTTCAATGCACTTACCTTGCAGGCTTTGATAGGAGAATTCTTGACATATTTTTTACCACCTTTTCAGAAGCTGCATTGTCTTTCCTGATCTTCTTGAATCCATGTTTCATCCCTTAGTTCTGCGAACATTCTTTCACTTCTTCTTTCAGCATAAGATAAATGTTTTTGCTTGTATTTGCCTTCCTCATGACATTTACCTTCCACTCAGAGAATCATTTTCCAAGAGTACTGTCAAAGATAGCTCATCAGGAGGTCGCACAGATGGTTTGATGTATCCACCTTTATAGTGCACATCACTGCAAATAAGGATGTAGCCATTGTCATATCTGACATCTGCATTCTGGAGGTCAATTGCTGGAAACACTGGCAGTGGAAACCCCTTCTTCAGACTGTGATTTAATATTGGTATAATCACTTTTGAAACCAATGTGCGCACTGTTGACTGCACAGAAGATAATATCACAGTGGCCAACTGTTACTTCAGGTTTCTTTTTTCTTTTGAGATTCTGGCTAGTTTGTATCATGAGACCACCATATTGCCATGCACACAATATAGGTAGGACTTAGGACTTACATGAACCTCCAAGCAATAAGTGAATTCATCCAGCAGTCTCACATGTACCATAACTACAGTTTGTCTTCTAAGCCCTATATCACTTGATTTGGGAGTGTTTGTTTTCCATCTACAAGCAGATGAAAGCTATCATGTCTTAGGTCAAATTCAACACACTTTCACAGAAATAGAAAGCCTGACCTCACACCAGAGTTAGCATGTAAGAGTCATGTTGAGTAAAACTGTGACCTATGTACAAAGAGGCTAAAAGCTTATATGACATGAGCCCCACACCACAAAATGCACAACAAAGATAAAAGAAGAGCAATCAGAAAGGCATTATTAGTACCTGCATAAGTTTAACAGGGAATTTGCCAATCTCACTCCATTTGAGCTGGAGGGTGAGATCATTTAATGTGACTTGTGCTGTGATGTTGTTCCCCTCAAGTCCAGCTATAGCATCCATCGACAAAGTCTGCAACAAAATGCCTGTCACTTTAACACCTACAAGACACAGATATAGCCATTAACTACAAACATTGCCATGTGATGTACAATGTTGTTCCACATTCCATACTCAATTGGCACCCTGTTTAATGAGAACTGTATCCTATAGTACCACCCATAAGAATGCTGCTTACTGAGCATCATATTTTGCAGCCTATGTAGTAGACATTACTGGCAGATATTTTTTTCCTAATGATGTATGCTTTTCCTTGGTCTTACAAGCCCCTGAGGAATCTCTTGAAGCTCTGGAACTACAAAGGTTCAAATGGTGACAAATTGCATGCAGCAGGTTTCCTCACAGCTAGTGGTCAGTAGGCACAAATTTCGGAAGAGGTACACATTACTCACAGTAGTGGTCCTTCTGCTGGCTACACAAAACCCACTATGGTGTACATCAATCACAGTACTGGTTAATGCCCCACCTCAAAAGTGCAGCAAGGGTCCTCTCACAACCATCACAAGGTGAATAGTGTTCTCATACTTCAGGAAAAATTATCAAACCAATACAATGAAACAAACACCCACCATGGATAAGCAGGCTACAGGGACTGAACCATTGTTGGTCTTGACAAGAATTGTCATGTCAGCACCTGCGAATGCCTTTGCTCCATCCTTTGAAAGTTCAACTTGTGGTGCAGAAGAGACAGAGAAGTCAAGTGCCATGTCATCATTTGGATACTTTTTGTAGAGCTGTGGTATAAGCCACTTCCAAAAGGCTGTGTTTAACATTGACTCTTGGGGCAACTCATCAACCAACCAATCCAAGACTCCTGCCTAGAAAAAAGAAGACACTGACAAGAATCAGAACCAGCGAAAACAACAGGGTGGGAAAAATAGAAATTTGCTGTATTCACAGGAGCTCCAAGGCAGGTTTCAACTACGTTAGTTTGAATAATATATTAAATTCCTTGGACATTGTGTGACCAAGGAAAATAGAGGAAACTTTATGGGCAACCCCAAGAACTAAGGGAAATGAGGAGATTAACAAAGATAAAAGATTGAAAAAAAGTGACAACAGAACAAAAAAGCAAGGTACATGAAGGTATATGGGCAAAATCAGAGAAGGTCCAGCTCGAACCTAAGGGCTCATGGAAATGTAGAAAGCAGAAGACCAAAGGCAAGAGCATTATCAGCTCCAGAAGAGAGCAATGTACCTCAAAATAGACTTTCGCAGCTGAATTGATGACATAGTCACATACAGCAATAGTGATCATCTTTGCAGATTCACTACAGAATATCCCTGGGGGCAAGGAATGATCAGGCTGCAGGGGGACAGTGGGTTTCTTCAGAGAGATAAATTCACCCTTTACACCTGCACTCAAAAAGGTGGGACTAACAAAGGGGTCTTCCACAACTGTGACATCAATGGCAGATGTATCATCAATCAGAAGACTTCGTGGAAGTTCCAAAAGAAAAGTGTCCAACTTTCGAGCCCCTGAGATAATTGCTGATGAGATCGCTCCCTCAACTGCTGCTCGAATTTCATCATCAAATGCATATACAAACCTGGTTCAGGTTGCCACAGGCCAAAGGTGAGAAACAAAATGAAAAATATCTCTGTACTCTTTTCTGCCCCAACAATTTCAACTACTCCATTTAAAATTGCATCAAATGACCACTTCTAATCTTCTTGATAGGTTTACATACACTTTAGATCAATCATTTGTAACACATGGCATTTTTGAAACAATGGTATCAATTGAGTGCAACATGCTCAGTGAACAACACAAATAGGACCAACTGCGTTGTTCAGAACCTGGGAAGCTTTTTAAGAACTAGTGCCATATCTATGAGATTGCAGAGAAGAATCCACAATTATACTTCAAATGTAACAGTTATGTTGCGTCCAGCAAAACCAAAACTGACACAAGAAAAATAGATGTGGTCATAACCTTAAGAGTGTCACTCACAAAGCATCAGGCCATCGCCTTTATTATAAATAGCAGTGACTAGCTACCATGACTTTATGCTGACTACATGAGCTCCCAAAGATGGGTGTAGATATTCAATAACTCTCATGAATATTGAGCAATCTCCATAATCACAATTAAGGGAACCAGGACCAGGCAAAAAACCTTTCCTTCACATCAAAGGAAAACTCCCAGAGAAGAACCAGGAAGAAGTACATAGAAGGGAAGAACAGAACAAAAAAAGAAAAGAAAAACGAGCAGTATAATCAGCAGTAACAGCCTATCACTTGTTCAGGGGACATCAGCAGTAACATATAGGTATAGGATAGCGACTCATCTATCACAACTTCCCCACTGACTGCATCAGATCCCTACAGTGGGAAAAGGCCAGTGAAACCACTAGCCTGCATACTGAGTTTCTGTCATAGATCCAGAAGCAATGGGAGGAGGACTCAGTCACAATACTGGCTAGCACCAACCAATGCAGAAGGTGGGAGTAGAAAAGTATAAATAATCTGCCAAAATCTTTGGGTAAACACTCACTCAAGTCTGCATTCTGAGTTCTGTTACATCTCCAAAAGCAGCAGGCAGACTTAGTCATTCTGTTGGCTAACACTCAAATGATATAGCTCACAAAGAAAGTCAAGTAATATTGAAGCTGCAACAAGCTACCTCTTTACAACTAGTACCATGTAAATTACCAGGACATAAGCCAACATAGGCTATCATTGTGCTCCAAACTGATTGAGAAAGTGATTAGTTACCACTGGTAAAGCCAAGAAGCACCACCATGCAACTCAATGTCCAGATCCTCAATATAAGTCCCGCATTCCACAACAGTTAATCGCAAAGTTCCATTATGTGCTTGCAATGTGAAAGTCACACCAGCCTGCATGCCTGTCACCTGAGAATTCACCACAAACCTCAATGCCCTTGTGATCTTCTTTGCTGATGTTGAAACCATGCCACTATCCATGTGATTACATGAGCAAGCTATGGATGTTGGGCACAATCCTATACTGTGATAGTTCTTCTCCCAATAATGAAACCGAGTCATTGAATTCCATGCATTTACAACATGACCAAGTTAAGGGTGTCACAAATAATTCTCTGGTGCAAATTTGTAAAAAAAACCCCTCATATGCTTTCTGGTTAGAGGCACAGGAGTTGTAATTTCTTCCATTTAGTTTCTTCTGGTACTTGACATCACTGTCGTGCAGTTTGCAGGCCTTCTCTTTCATACCAAACCACTATTCCATTCTTGTTATGGACCAGAATAACAATCCTCACAACTGTTCATTCACATCTCATGGGACTGAGGCTTGGTTGTGGAAATGAGCACATTACAACAACCAACCAAGCTAAAGAGAACTGTGAAACAAAGGATGCCATTGCAAGAAAATGAGAACCCTGCAAAGTACTGAATATGCTTATTTAGTTTGGTAAGCCCAGTCCACCATAACTTAGAAGGCTGAGAAACCATAAAAATGATTAGCTACTTTGATACAGCTTACCCTACTATATACAAATTAAAAGCTGTGTTCATAGTAGAAAGGTTGCTCAGTGACAGTAAGCACACTGCAAAACTTTCTTGGGGAAATAAACAAGCACTTTCTTTGTTACCCTACCCAGCACAGGTACAAGTGCATGGACCACCATCTACCAAGATATTTCAATGAAACTCCAACTGGGTCTTCTTGCATGTGATAGCAGACATGGAACAAATGCAGCAAATAATATACCTGAGTCAAGGACATAGAAAGGACCAAAAACTGACCTCTACATCTGCCCATCCTCCATCAGTTACAGGAAATGGAATATAGCTGGAAGTACACTCATATTTCCAATGAAAACGCATCCTTGCCTTGATATCCCCAGCAAACACTGTAATTCCAGTCTTTCCCAAATCAACATCAGAGTAAGAAACATTGGCACCCGATAACTCAATATGAGTGATGGTAGTGTCAACTTGACCAATTGGGGACTTTGCTTGTGAATGTATATCAGGTAAAGAGAGTGGTGTAATCTCTTTTAGTATTTGATTCACCAGAACTTCTTTCACATAAATGAGACCTGCCTCAGAAAGGGTTCCCAAAATCCCTGCTCCTTCACTGTCATCAGTCAGGTACTGCTGTGTATTGTGAGAGCTGTGCTCCAAAATTTGATCCAGGTTCAAATCCAAATGGAGCCTCCATAACTGCCATGTTTCAACATGCAATGTAACAAAAGTGAATGACAAGATGAAACAAAGTGAATATAGTCTGTTCACCTTTCCCAAGTAATTGGCAATCTGGATGGTAGGATGGCATGTAGTGACAATATGGGCATTCCAAACCTTGACCACAAAGATGTTGATTTTATTTCTTTATAATGCAGAATTTTTTTATGCAACTAATAACTTTCATGTGCAAAATAGAAACTGATGCTAAACAATCTGTGGGATAAATAAGAGGATCATGATCAAGTAATTGAATCTGGAAGCTCAATTCAATTGTGGACAGAAAATGTTCAAAAGGTACCTCTTTGTGTTCCTCTTTGGCTTCCAGTATCTCTTTACTTTGTAATAGCCTTCTTGAAACCCAACGATACTCATTTCTGAGTTGTTGATCTGCAACTTGTAGAAAATGGCCTTGCACAGGTTTATCTGAGACCCTGAATTCTGCATGTCCCTTGACCACATCCAGAAATTCAAGCACTCTGTGATTGTGGTTCTCTGATGCTCTACCTGCTCCAATTGTGTTGACCCTGCCTACTGTTCCCAGAAACAACAAGCTTGAAAAAAGAAGAAGCACCCTGGCAGGTTCTCCCACAAACTGCCCCATTTCCTTTCTTGAAACCAATCAATAATTAAACAGAGAGCTTTTCCAGCAGCATACAAACCATGACCTAGAGTCACAAGTTGATGAAACTGTAGCTTCTGATACTGTTGCAGCAGGACATAATTCCATCTATGTAACTTGATTCAGCATTTGAAAAAACCACAAGCCCTGCATCACATAGCAGATAAGGATGCAACCTGCATAAAAACACACCCAATAACTAATAACATCAAAGACACCTTCACGAGTACTGAAAACTTCTCTATACATATGCTTTAAGTTCACCTGAATTGATAGATGACTTCAAAATCAGGTTATAGAAATTTCAAGTCTTATATCAGCAAACAGGAACAAAGACAAAACCCAACCCTAAAGAACAGATGAATCAATACAGA
>Ga0209208_10006417_pt1 | contig 16205 bp, 7 predicted proteins | sample S1TSphfallax_3_FD_187694 | JGI IMG/M metagenome (GOLD analysis project Ga0209208, IMG submission 187694) | Host-associated microbial communities from peat moss isolated from Minnesota, USA - S1T2_Fd - Sphagnum fallax MG (SPAdes) (version 2) | ecosystem: Host-associated > Plants > Peat moss >...
TACATTCAAAATAATAAAATAGAATATCATAAAAGGTACCTTAGAAATTTCTTGAGAAAAAATCAAAACATGTTTCAAACTCAAGTGTTTTTAACCAAAAAAATTCAACGAAAGGCAGTGACATCACAATCTTAAAACATTTTTGAAATATAATGATTGGGAACATCAAAATACAAAATCTTCTTGATACAAATTTGAAATTTTAATACAACCTAGTAAATGTACTATCACAAAAAGTCTAATGAAAATATTTTATTTAGATGTTTCATATATATATTTCTAAAGTTTAAATCTGGGTTTAGTAAAATGAATGTGTGACATTTTTAGTGGTAGCACGCAAGGATATCTTCTCCTTAGCATCTATGAATGACTAAGGGTTTGGGTTTGTATGTGAAGTGGTTGCATTTCATGTTTTATGGATTATAAAGGACAAAAAAAAAGAATTAATTTATGAAGGTTTAGTGTATGCATGATGTGTGCATTTCAATCTTGAAGACCTCAAACATTATTGAGGGATCCAAGCACAATATAATGAACCAAAGATGCCCCTTTAAATGACTATTTATTTTCAAACATTCTTGAAAATTTTAGAATTTTCAAAAATACATGATATTATTATATTAAAGGTTCTTTTTTAATTGTAAGAATATGTCATTTTCAAATTGTTTCAAGTCTTTTAAACAATAAAAACATTAAATAATGTTTTTTTCAAAATATTTGAATGCATTTGTATTCATCAAACTGATTTCAAATTTATATATATGTTATCATGATATATTATGAATGTTGATTTATAAGTAGATTCAAAAAAATCAACACCAACTTAAATTATTGATTAATTGAAACATGAAATGTAAACAATGGTTAAATCTAAGGATTTCAAAGTGATGCTTATGGCAAAGTTGGTTGGTATCATCTAATCTCGTCATTGAGTGCAAAAATTTGCAACCCTATATTCTTGCATCACAACTCTCAACAAAACTCACAATTCCAATTGTGACGTTGCTTGAACCCAAGAAAATGTTTATTATTTGCACCTTTTATTTTTCAATTCAAACTTCACACTTTCCTAAAGTTGTGTCCCATGATATATTTGAAGACCCATGAAAATTTGTTGTGCTTTTATAAGTTGAAACTTGGGAACTTTTAGTCATCGTCATTGCGCTTATGGTAATGTCTTTGTGCTTATGTTTGCTTCCAATCCTCTTTGTAGTGTTGTGTTTTTTTCCATTATGGCACCATTTATCACACCTTCCAACTTCAAATGGAATTTGATCTTTAGGTCATCCATTCTGCAACATGTTGCAATGTCTAGTTACGCGTTTACCATTGTAAATATTGCTAAAGCCTCACCTCCCCTTCATGAACTTGATCATTCCTAGCTAGAATAATTTGTGATTTGAAAAAAATGTATAAGGCTAATGAAACCTTTTAGGGCATGATTTGAACTTCCTTTGGGTGAAATTTGTGATCAAATGATAAGGTTTCACAAGTGAGATGCAAGGTTTGTAGCCACATTGAAAGGTGCAACAAATTGTTGTGCCCCAAGCTTGATGGGTTGTGCAAACATTGTGGTAGGAAGAAAGCCTTGGTAGATACCCTTGGTTGACCTAAGGGCATGATTTATTTTGAAAGTAACAACATTCATCAAAAAAAAAAAAGCAATTTGCTTCACAGTCTTAGTCAATAGATGATTTTAGCATGTATGTGTGGGCATGGATAGAAAGGATAGGCATAAGAAAACCCAATTTGTATGTTATTTTCATGTTTTGAGTCAAGGTCAACCAATGACAAAATATGAAAGCTTGAAGCATTTGTTTGCATTTTAAAAATTCAATCACAACCCCAAAAAACATTAAAATGATTCATCTAGGTGGGAGACGGTAATGATCTTCTATGAAATTGTGACATGTAGAATGAAAGAGGTTTTAGGTGTTGCTTTCCATATCTACTAATGAGGTGTCTACAATCAACAATAGTTGTTGGGTTGGGATTCATGCACATGTGCTCAATAAATGCAAACAAATGCCCATATTGCTCACCCTTGAAAATATGACCCAAGTGTTGTTGCATGTTTTCTTGAATTTTGGGATATGGATGTTCAAGTAATGGGCCAAATGTTGGTGTCATTTGGAATGAATGCAAGGTCTATGTTTACTAGTGTGTGCAATGGAATCACCACTCAAATCAAACTTGACATGGATCCCTTTTTTTAATGCTTGTCCATTGTGTTGCACATAGGATTGACTTAGCTATGATTGTTGACAAAACATAAAAGTTGCTTATTGGAGTCTATTTTTATTTTTTTTAAGCTAGCAAGAAAGCTCTTGATCCTAAAAGATTTGTTATTTTGTTGGATGTGAAGGCATTAAAAATCTTTGAAAACATGAAAACATGTTGGCAAAATGCAAACCCTTCGTCATGTAGATGTGCGCAAATCAACTTGCATGTGATGTAGCTATGGCCAACATCATAGTATTGTTTAATGTTCATATTTTACTTGGCTTCTATTACACCATGCCCTTACTTGGATTATAGCATAAACTTATCAAAATGGTTCATCCTCAAAACATTTATACATTGTGGATTTTGTTGAGGTTGTGAAATTAATACATGTTGAAATCTTATCCATGGTGTTATTACAATGCAACCAATATCACATTCAAGGATGATGCCTTCGTTGTTTCAACAACTTGATCAACTTTTGGAATGAAACTTTATCACTAGTGTGGGTTAGGAATCTTACTTGCCCTAACATTGATTTTGTGCGATGTGTATTTCATGCGGGTATTAAGCTGGTATGGTTGCATATGATGATTTGCAAACATTGCAAATGGATTCATTTTCTCCTACATTGCATGGGAACAACATTTGGAAATTGTGAAGGTACAATGTTTTGAGGCAACATCTTAGTTTTCTTGTGAGTCACATTATTAATTCCCATATTGTGAACTCATGATAGCCATGGGAATTGTCTATCAACATTACTGGGTGAATTGTGATGCAAAATCAAACTTCATCCATCATCTAACCATTCCAAAAAATCATTTTGCAATGCCCAAAAACCTTGGGTTTACACTTGAAAAATGATGTAATGAAATGTTGGATGGCATGGTTGGACAATCAATCACATTTGTTGATTTGGACCATGGATAACAATTTCATTGAAACCATGGAAACAGATAAGAAGGGTTACAATCCCCTGCACCAACTATGGTTGAGGCTTGAGGCTAACCAAATTTTGACCTTGAAAATGCATGAATGGTTCAAATCTTGCTAAAAAATTTATGGTGTAAGTTTTTAGGTTTGTAGAAGACAATTGAGGTTTTAGCACACTTGTTTTCATGAAAAGCAAGGTGTGCAAATAGTTGAAAACACACTTAAATATGTGTGAGGAGGTTTGGGCAAAACTTATTTATTTTGGAAACTTTCTCATATGATGAAACCATTGTAGCTTAGAAGAAAAGAAAGCCCATAAAACAATTTATGCCAAAATACATGGGTTTTGATTCCAATTTCATGTGTTGATCATGTTTTCTTGTAACAAATTCTATTATTAAACATGTAATGCTTTTGAACTTTGCATTCCAAAATAACCAAAAACTTTCATGTTGCAAATCTTGAAATGGCTAAAACAAAATGAAACCAAAAAAACTCCAATAAATAACCAAAAATGTTATTCAATTTTTGACCAATAGCACATGAAAATTACAAGAAAAATCGTAAGGTGATCATCCAACTAACTAACCATACATAGAAGAAGCCACATAGACAACCTTCCCCAACCCTTAAAAAAAAATTGTAGCCACAATATTAGCCAACAAAGGCATTCTCCCCCAAAAGACATCAACTAACCTACAAGAATTTGCCATAAGAAGATGAATAACTTGGAATGCTTGTTGTTTGTTTAAAATTCAATGAAGCACCAAGTCATTTAACCCCCAAAAAAAGTTAAAGTTAACTAGATGGAAATTCAATAGAAGAAAGTGTTTCTTGTCGACTCATCATCCATCCTGCTTGGCGCCGGTTTATATATATATATAAATCGCCAGATTTCTCACTTAAGTTCCAGTAGGTAGCAAACAATATAGAAGGGTTGCTTTATTATTATTATTATTATTTTAAATTTTAAATTAAAATTTATTTAGAAATTTATTTTTAGTTTATTTATTTATTTAAATTTTCATTTTTATTTTTGAAATTTATTTATTTTTTAATTTAAAGAAAAAAGGGGCACTGGATCTGATCTGACAGCCTAAAACCCAAAAGGGCTTTGGAAGAGTGAGGAAGAATCCTGCATTACTTTCCATAGCTGCTCAAAATGATTATGCCATGAATTGTGTTTGCTTTCTAGGGCTACTCAATCATTTCAAAGTGGAAGCTTCTTCTTTAGAAGAAGCAATAAGGAAATCATCACCACAACTATTGTGTCATACATAAATACATACATACATTACATATATACCTTCTTATTATTATCATTAGTAGTAGTACTACTACTACTACTATTACTTTCAATTGCATTTTGCCATTTATGTCAGTACTGAATTCCAGTCATTTTTCCAGTCACTTTTCCAGTCATTTTGCCCCTTGTTCAGCAATCATCCCAATCAACCCAAACAAGAGATCTACTGGCAACTGCTGAAAAGCTGCCCCCAACAACAACAACAACAATTACTACTACTACTACTACTACAAAGTGTGTGGAGAAAATGTGACACAAAAAGTTTTAATCTGAAAAAAATTGGTGATTTTTTTTTTCCCCAAAAAAATCAGAGTATTTTTTTTTAAAAGTAATTTTTTTATAAAAAAATATTTGAAGTTGAAAACTTGCATAAATTAAAATAAAATTAAATTTAAAAAAACCCAGAAAGAAAAAAGAAAAAAAAGCATTTCTTTCCTATGTAAACTAGATGATTTCTTTCATTGTTATGTCAAAATGAATTCTTAGATTTTTTTAGAACTTGTGGGTTTGGTTATATATCTGATTTGGGTTCTTTGATTTTTTTGGGAAACCACTCTTATGTGTCTTGAAGAACTGCCCAGATTATAACCGTCAAATTTATTTGATGCCCATTTCTAATAACCACCCAACATTGGTTATCAACTTTCCGGTCATGCACTTAAAAAATATTTATAGAGGTTTTTTTTTTAAAAAAAGGCTGTGGGTAATAGAGTTTCTTCACCTAAGAAAATATGCTTTGGGATTCGCTTGATCACTTGAGTTTTTTACCTAAGATTTTCACTTTTCCAAAGTGGAAATTCATATTGGTACAAGCTCACATGGGGGTGTGGGTAGAGATGTTCTAAGCATGTACACCCATCACTAGAATGGCATGTACATTGTGTACTTTGGATGAAGTTTAGACTTCATATAGTGTGAAAATAGGTTTGTTCATTCAAATTTTTAGGGTTTTGTGGTTTAAAAAAAAAGAAGGATTCCAATTGGTTGGCCATAAAGATTAACATAAGTGGTGGCATTTAAATAATCTCCCACCTTTTTACATTCCATTTTTTCATATTTATGGGTGGGGCTGAAAAACAATTAACACTCTATAAATATGCCCTATAACAATTTTACTTGCATTAAGTATCCCATCTTGAAGGCAAGTGTATACTAGGTGTCTATATTTGTATTTTTAAAAGTCAATGGGGCATCTTGCCCTGAATTTTTTTTAAATGTGCACATAAGCGCAAAAAAAAGAGAAAAATGAAACAATTTATCTTTTATCTTTTATCTAACATTGAATATTATTATAATAGTAATATTCAATTCATTTATTTTTCAATATATTGAAAATACATTGTATCAATGCATTATGTCATCATGCATTTTTAGTGCAAGCATCATGCTATGCTATCATTGTGAATCCCATGGTATTTTTTTCAAAATTACATGGACAAAAAAATGTTACATTTGCAACTACCACGTACACTTGCAAGTTTATGGTTAATATCAAGTAGTTGCTAATGTAACAAAAAACCAACAATACACTATTGACATGTGTTCAACAATACATTGAAACACAATTAAGTGTATAGCCACTTTTCCATTATTCACAAATATATGGCTACATATAAAAACATGATGATTAGTTTATATTTCTCATTAATTTTCAACTATAGTCAATTGATATTTTCCATGAGTTTTTATTTATACATCAAGGATTAAATTTTGTTACAAGCAACCCCATGTTTAGATATAGCAAGGGTAGGATAATTTTCAAAATATATGGATAAGTGGCTACCATGTTTTCAAGTTTATGGTTAAGGTAGGGTAGCCATTAATGTACCCCAAAAATATACCAATACACTAATGATCATTGTTTTTCTTTTCGGCGAAATTTTGTCAAAATGTGAAAAAAATGAATTTAGAGGAATATTTTGTCACAGATTCCTTGAGATTTTGAAAAAAATTGCCAAAAATGTAGAGGTTTTGAGCTAGTTTCACCAAATTTAAAAGCCCTCCTCCTGTGGGTCACCAAATAAAAGCAGGAATACCAAAAAAATCTATTGCCTTGCATGTCTTGTTGCCATTTAAAGTTAAATCCTTCTTGGGATGCTAGCCAATGGTGCTACATGAAAAAAATGAAAAAAAATTTATTGCTACAGACACATTGTTTTAACAATGCATTAAAACCTAGTCTAATGTATCTCCACTTTTTCACACATAACAAATAGATGGCGACATATGAAAATTTGATAATTGGTTTAGATTTCTCATCTCTTTTCATATGCACCCACTTCCTTACTATTTGTTTAAAATCAATGGTTTGGCTTGCCAAGATGATTTGGAAAAATTGGATTGGATATAATTTAGATAACATTATTAGAATCATCATAATATTCTTACAACCCAAAAATGTGTTGTATTATATTATAATGTAGAAATATTTTTAAAATATTTCTTGTAAACATGTCATTTTCAAATCTTTTCAAATCTTTTTTTAGAAGTCCATTAAATACAAAAACATTGGTTACATTATTGTAAAAAATTAATTGGGTATTTTATACTCATTAAAATTGATTCAAACTTATTTAAATGTTCCCGTAATATATTGAAAACATTGTCAAAAAATTGCACCAAACATTTCCAACATTAACTTCATTTATCATTCTAAAACCTTTTAAATTATACAATGGTCACACCTTCCTTAGGTCTTAAAAATGTGATTAGACCCCTTTCTCTTCACAAGTTGTTCATGCATTATTCCAAATGTGTTTGAAGCAAATTTTGTCATTCCGTGCTATTATATATTTAACTTATGGTAGGCAATTTTATGTGTTAAAACTTTATAGTTGTGTTGTACTAGATTCTTTTTGCTACATTGTGAAATGACAACTTGGTGTTTATTAGAAGAACCTTTGAAAGAATTGTTGATAAACATTACATAAAACATTTGTATCAAAGTAAGTTTGATTTCTACAACGAATCATGACTAAGGATTATCATTTTATTGCCATTTGCAACTCTAATAACTTTTCTTCAATGTGTAATAGCTCAATGTTTCCAATACAAGGTTTTTGCCATGTTCTTTAATGTATTGCAACATCATTTTTATTTCTTTTGTTGGTCTTTCAATGGCCAAATATGTTATAGTGCAATACAAAATGGACAAATACAAAAGATTTTATATTTTCTTATGAACAACTTTTTGAACTTTCATAGTAACTTTTGCCATTATGTGGATGCTTAGGCAGCGTCATGTTTGCATCTAACAATATTGGTCTTGGGGTGGAAACACAAGCAATTAGACACAAAAAGTCATCCTTAACAATTGCACTTTCATGCTATCATATTTTGGACACATAAATGCAAGAAAGTAAAGTCAAAATTCCTTCAAATCTTATTGTCAAACCAACATGCCTCCACTAAGTTTATTGTATGTTATATATTATGTTTTTAAAAAAATAGTATAATAAAAGTAGATAACAAGTATTTTAAAAATATGGTGTTAAAAAATACTTCCACATGAGAAATTTGATATATTTTGATCATATGATAATCCATTGTGACATGTTTAGAGGAAGATGCAACACACATCTAATTTTAGATTTTATCAAATTTTGGGATGGTATGGTGTCATATAGTTACATTCACTTCTTTTCTTCATTTCAACTTTTTAAATAAGGGTATTTATGTTTTGTTTCTATTTTTTTTATGCATGAATTGTGTTGCACCAACAATTACATAATTGGTAAAAATAAATAAACATTCTACTAAACTAGAAGCGCACATGTTATTTGAAATATCTACTTTCATTTCAATTGTATTTTTCATTCCATGCAACTATAATGACAAAATTTATCTTCATAACATATTGTTTAAAACTAGAGAACACTTTATTAGTATATCAATTTAACTATATATGTATGTATTAATTTACCAAATTTTAATGTTTTGGGTTCATTCAAGATTGTGCTATGACTTTTAGAAATAAAGACTCTTGGATTTTTCTTTGATTGTCCACCAAAGAAAAATTTACATATGAAACATTTTAAGTCCAAAAAATTGAATAATTGAAATGAAAATTTTACATGATGGTCACGATTTTTCACATTCATACATTGTTGTACAACACAAAACTAAAAATGCAAAACATGCTTAAAATAAGTTTCTATATACAACATTTTTTTTTGCTTGAATATTTCTTGCAAATATGACATGAAAAATAATCTTGTTGTTGAAAACATGTAGTAATTACAATTGAAAATAACCTTTGCAACATTTAGGCTATGTCTTTTTATTTTTTCACATTCAACCATCAATTTATCAATTTCAATGAAATTGTGGTATGTGACAATCACCACCTAGCCATCAATCTTGATGTATTCAATAATGGGCTCATTGTTTAACATCTTGGATAGATCATTTACAAAACAACCATTTCATGTGATACACTAAAATGGTTTATTCACTATCGGGGCTCACAAAAGGACTATATTTGAAAAATGAATACATAACCCAACTTTGGATTTTTAAAATATTGGAATTGCATTATAATTATAGTGCATTTTTTAATGCTTAAATTATAACAATGTCATGCTAAATTTATTAATTTATATAATAAATTGAATATTGTATAAATGTCATTTTTAACTCCGTTTAAATGAATGTATCATTTGTCAAAACTTTTGTTTTAAAAAATGGAATCAAACATAATGCATTAAGTAATGAATTTTATTTTCAAAATTTTAATGGATAAATAATGCTTACATGGATTTTTAACTATGTTTACTAGATGCATTTTATTAAATAACCATATGCTGAGTAATTTAACATGATTCATTGTTTAAGGTTGCTAAAAAGGGACTCTTATTTTGGCCATTTGGTTTTTTTTTAATATTCATGGCAAGCTTGGAATTAGTAGCCCTAAGTAACTTTGAGATTGGAACTCTAGGTAAATATTGCAAAGTAGAACCATGTAGATCAATAATTTATAATCAATAATTTCCAAACATGGGTTCTATTGCTATCAAATTCAATTTTTTTTACATTGATAAATATTCACAACCTTTGTAATCTAAATGTTTATACAGATCAAATTAATATTACAAAGATTCAAAACCAAAATTTTATAGTGTTCAAAGAATCTATGCATTAACTTTAGAACATCAAGAAAAACATTTGTAATATATATATTCCATAAGAAGTCTTCATTTGATAAATGATGATAACACCACAAAATTTTTATTGCAATCTAGTATTATAATAATTTAGAAGATCTAAGCATAAAGGGGCACCCCAAAATTTGAAAAAATCAAATTGATGAAGTGTAGTGCCATCCATCTTAAAATCCAACGAAATAGATCCAATAAAGGCAAAGTTGGCTACATGGTTTACTAATCCTTTAGTGACATTTTCAAGAAGTCATTGTCCTTAAAATTTTATTTATTATTAATTTTAATTTTAATCTACTACTATTTATTTTGATAGTCCAATAGTTGTTGAAGGTTCAAATTTTTAAAAATTGAAAAGTTTTCCACCTTTAATAATCTATCAAATTATTAATATGTACATTTAAAATGTGGGTGTTATGGTTGGAGTTCAAAACATTATACCCATCTATGTATCCCCTTACATCAATGCACTATGGGACTTAGCACAAGTTTAAATGGATGTAGCCTAGTCAATCAAACTAAAGGGATTGTTCTCTTCCCTTTCTAGTCTTATTAACATGTCTTGAAAACATTTGAGGACAACATGGTGTAGTTTGACATGGAGTTGAGTTTTAAACACATAATGATCTTGCACATGTTACACAGCTTGATTGGGAGAAGAACAATGCCCAACAAATTGAAAAAATCATGTGGGATTAGAACCCAATATGGTGAATACTATCTACCAATTATGACATCATGCCAAAAGATGTTGACAATTCCTTGGTGCCACAACAATAAGTCTAACATTAGGTTCCATCTTTTTGTATTATCATGATTTTTAAAGTATTACATGTATGCTTATGAGTGTATCAAGTGTCCATTACTAATTATTTATGTTGCTTGTAGATGTAGAAGAAGGTATCACAAAAAGATTATTTGTTGGGTTACATACCCCTAAAATCTAATTGGCAATGATTTTCATTTTCATTGCCACCAAGCGTTATTCATTTTTGCCACTTTGGTCATCACTAACCACTTTGTTCATTGTTGACTACTCACACTAAGGAAGTTGCCATCCATTGTGATTGTCAAGATCCAATGTTTAGTGACATGGGATGATTGTCACCAACCAACATCACTAAAGTCAAAGAGGGAAACACAACAGTGGGAAGAAAGAGGGGGACATGGAGAAAAAAAGAAAATGAAAAAAAGGAAGAAAATGAAAACCCCTATTTGTTATTTTAGGGTTGTTACTAATAATAGACTCCCAGTTTTTGATAAATCCTCCCTTCTACAAAACATCGAGTGACCCCTCGTTTTTCCTTGTTTTGTAGCCCTTTAACATGCAAGAAATTACACAAATGCCCACCCAACACACACAAAACACCCAACAAGTAAAACAAAGAAAATGCAATAAACTACAACAAATGTAGAAGAAACGATCATTGGGAATGTTTGTAAACTAAAATTAGCAACGAACCATAATTATAATTGAGTGCATCATGGGCTTGGATGTTGGGCCTAATCAAGGATGACTTACATGTAAAACCTAGCTTTATGTTGAATCATACAATGTCATGCACTAATACATTCACATCTTTGATACATTTTTTATATTTGCACATATTGTGATATCAAATTAATCTTATCATGAGCATGTACCCAATGCATTAATGTAGTTGATATCATACTTCATAATAACAAAATAACCCATGGATTCTCAAAGTAGTGAAATAGTTTTCACATGTTATGAACCTTGTTTCATTCGATTCAAATTTTTGTGTAAGGTATAACGCCCATTGTAAGCACTTGTAATTAAGATGTGGTGACCATTTGATGTTTGAAACTTCCTTATTCATTTGCCAATATAATATACACAAAAAAATCCCATCCTTGACCTTGTTTTTAATAACATAAATTCACAAGCGATTGCAACACAATCTTAACAGTACCACTTTTAATCACATTTTCATCAAGTAAAAGAAGAGGTTTTAAATAATGTTTTTTTTATCTTATTGATTGTGGACAAGGTACCAAAGAAAGGTCTCAATGGATTTTGAAATACTTGAATAAGTCACAATTAATCCATATATATATATATATATGCTAACTATGTCATTTACTAAGCTAACCTTTAAATGTCAAGGAAAGTAAAATATACACTACAAAGAGGACCTAATTGGTTTGCCTTGATTTTAAGGGTTTAAGTTGGATTAGTGGTCTCGGTGTATATCTCATATGAGTGTAGTACATATATGTTTGTTTAAAGGTGTTCAAAAAGGATGTGTTTATGATGTTCAATTAGATGGGTGACATGAATGAATTTGTGAACTATTGACTCCATATGGAACAAAGGACATGAAACTTTGATATAACAATCTTATGAAAGTTAATTTGAACAAACACTTTTAATGAAAATATACCTAGTCTTGATTGACATATTTTTGTGATGAAGAACATATTTGTTCAAACTTTATGTCAAAGGTAAACCAAACAAAATTCATTCATATGTTCCAAAATTTCCAAAATTTCCAAAATTTCGGTCCCTCTTGTTTTCCCATGGAAGCTTTACTTGTTTATAATTTGATTCATTAAAGTTAATCCATAATACAATGAAAGAGAGAAATTTATTAAAACGGATATTATTTCCCCTTGTATTTCCATTATCCACCAAGTATTTACATCCACAATTCCAATTGAAACTCAAAGGTGATGATCTCATATTTTCTAAAATTTATGTGGAAATCTAAAATTTATAGTCGTCCAAATATTTGAACTAATAAGCAAGATGATTATTTTCACGAGTTTCAATACCATCTTTCAAAGACATAATGTGTATCAAATTTGGATACATGTAGTGTGCCTATACGTGGTCTTCATTTTTTCCTATGCTTCTTTTGGCCAAAGTGAACCAACAATGAAAAAGGTTTTTTTTTAAAAAAACTTTGTGATGTGGGTGAAATGACAATCATCTATAACATGATTTAGCCAAATTTGGTTACATATTAGATATGAAAGTAGAAAAAAACTATAATCATTTTATATTATTGGCTACCTACTAAAACTTATCATAAAAATCAAGCAATTAAAAAAAAATCTTCAAAATCTTGAGAAATTGAGCCATTTTTTTATGAAATAGTTTTTGTATAGGTCTAAATCATATTTTTCAAGTTGAAATTTACACGATATGTAGTGACCACCCACTATCACACCATGCAAGATGGATGGTATGTGGATAAAAAACATGTTTTCATTGCATTCCTCTCCCATAGCTAACCATGGTAGTTAACTATGTCCTAACTATCTACCTACCTAGTAGTTGTCAAATGCATTACCTCCTTACCAACCTACATGATAAACATTTACATTTCATACCTAACCTATGATATTTACCTATTTACATTGGTACTGATCTAGGTAATGTGAGGTAGGAGGGTTTACACAATAGGTCACAACATTGTAACTCCAGATCCGGGTCATAATGGGCTTCCAATGGATGGTCTACTTGTGGGTTTGAATTCAATAATTTGCCCTCCTTTTTAACTATGGAATAACTTTTGGAAAATCAACACAATAAAGAAAGGTCAATTGCAAACTTCCCATGATTGAAACCTAGGTGTAGTTTTCTTTTAGGTTGGCAACCTTTGCTTTGAGCAATTTAGAAAACACAATTTCTTACATGGAAATATGTACAAACATAGGTCGTTATAATTCAAAATTATGACATGCAAATTAGTCAAGTGTGCAATACTAAATATCAATTAGGAATCTAGTGTCATTATAAACTAGAAGGTATCCAAAAACTAGAACTTTTTTATATGTGAAATACTAGTGTCAAGTAGAATTCATTTCACTTAAGATTATTTCTAGACATTTTTAGCATTTTGCTTACCTTTTCCTTTCAATTGAAAATATTGGAAAGGCTTGACATTGACCATTAAAAAAAGAAAAAAAGAAAACAATATAGTCAAAAGGCAATGAGGGAGATTTTAAAAACCTAGGTTTAGGTGATGGTACAAACAACTAGAAACAAATAAAACGTGGACATGATCTTGAATACAACAAATGGCAAAACCACTCACAAACAACCTTTAGTACCCGTGTCCAAATCTCAAGTTAAGAAATAAAATAGCTTACATTTAAAAGCACAATTGAAACTCATTGCCCAAAAATTGTTTCAAAATGTTTGGAGGGCGTGACATTTTGAACCTTTGGTGTCCCAACTCATGACGTCTATTGACATAATGTTTTAATTTTCCTTAAATCATTTGTTCAAAGAATAAAATAAAATCCTAAATCATGAATTTGATTACTAGGTTCATTTCCATGGATTACTTGTATAGTATCATTCTTCACATTGCAATTGAATAGAAATGAATGTTATTGTAGGTGGTGGGGTTAACAATAACAAACATTCACAAAATGGTGAACTTCTCCCTAAGAAAATATAATGTCAAATCTATTTGGAGTTAAACTAAAGTCAATGAGATACGATTACACAAGCCCCAACATTATATGTGCACACAATTGTTATTGCAGGCACTAGTACAAAAGTATTGCTTGCTTCTTTTTTTCATTGATTGCCATTTTGCCCACCCAAGATATGTGTGTTGGTGCCCATACACACTTTGGATCCTGTTATGAAGGTTTTGGGCTTGTACCTAGTGTTCATTGCAAGCCCAAAAGTACATAACATTGGGTCCAAAGCATGTCTAGGCATCATCCATCTTTTTTGAGAAGAAGATGGATGGAGCCAAGGGCAGTCAAGGAAGAAAAAGAAGCAAGCAATCCTTTTGTACTGCCTGCAATAACACCTGCCTATATGCACATCTATTGTTGAGGGTGATGGAAGTACTTATGAATATTATCAAATCTTTCATATTGACATTCTAGGGGGGGGAAAATAAACTTGTTTCAAGTCAATGGGGTCATTGGGTTGGTAAGTGCATTAAACAAACACATGAAGGTAAAGTGTGTTGTTGACAAAAGGGTCTCTTGGCTTTAATCACAATTAAAGAATCAAGGTGTTTTGTGTTGACAAGAGTATAACAATGTAGAAGGAAGGGATATATTTTCCAAACGAAAAACCCTAAAACTAAGATATGAAGCTCCAAATGGCATAATATCCAATTATCCATTAATGTAGTCACTATTATAATTTATAAGTATATTTTATACAATGTCAATGCCCCTGGAAGAGGTATGGGTAAGAAGGCTTAATGACATGTTAGGGTGTAATATAAAGAAAATGAATTAACGCAAATGGTGAAGTGATTGTAGGCAGTGATATTTTATTTTATTTAATGGCGAAAATTTGCCATTTTGTTTAAGAAAACAAGTCCAAAGCAACATGGTCAAATGAACTCTTTGGAAAATTTCCAAAAGAATTGTCACATTTCAAGGAAGAAAGCTATGAAATTGCCAAGATTTTTGTAGGATTTGGGCAGATTTCTAGCTTTCTTCTTTTGCCATATGTAGCTAATAGGTTTCAATAGTTTGTCAACAAGTAATATAATTCTTAGATTTTCTATTTCTCTATTTGTTTTGTGGCCATATTTGGCTAAATCCTCTTGTGGCTGATTGTCGATTTTGGTGCAACACGAGAAAATTGCAAAAAATAATTTAAAAAAAATTGTGGGTTGGAGGTAAGGTTTTACAAAAAGGATTTTGTCATGTAGCCAAAGTGCCAATCATCTATAAAAAAAATTAGCAACATTTTTCCTACATACTTCATATTTACCTATTTTAATTTCACTTTTTGATGAAATATTGCTAGTGAAAAAAGGTTGCGTGCAACATAACCCTAGTCCCTTGTGAAATGTTGTGACCAAATACAATTAAAGAGAACAAAATAACAAATTTGAAGGTGCCCATATATATAAAGGTCTAACCATACTTAATCTACTCATGGTCAATGTAATGGGCCATGTGTTAGGGATTGAACATACTTCCTAAGCCCCTTAATTTTAGAATGCACCCTCCCTAGGACTTTACCTTACATGTAAGTTTAGCCATATTCAAACAATCATTTCAATTGTTGTTTGTGTTTGTTGCTGATCTTGTTGATATAAAGTGCATGAAGCAAAATTCTGAGCTAGATGTCATACGTTGGGAAAAATTACTCAAATTGGTTTCTTACATGAAAAAGCTATGGAGATGTGAATCCCTTTTTGAAATCATCAAAACAAAGGCCCCCCACCCCCCACATTGGTGTGGGTCCTTTATTTTCACATAGCCTTGTTACCCGAGCTTCACCTTACATACAAAACACTTGGGGAGAAAATTCTTAGTGCATTTGGAGGGCATGTTATATCAATCAATATAATTTCTAGAAAAGAGGAGGGACATTCCGTCTACTCCTCAAGAATGGGAGGGATCTTACACCTAATTAGTTAGAACCATTCCCCTCATATGACTCGTGATCTACATATCAACCCTAAACCCTAAACCTTCGCCCTTGTGCTTTACTATGGGTAAAAGCTCACATGTGGGGTAGAGGAGGTGATTGATACCCTTCACAAGAGGTGTGACGCCTTTCTTTCTCAATCTTTTTTCCATTCTTCCTTCTTACCTTGAAACATAAATAAATTGGAACTAGGCCT
>Ga0209208_10006418_pt1 | contig 16204 bp, 18 predicted proteins | sample S1TSphfallax_3_FD_187694 | JGI IMG/M metagenome (GOLD analysis project Ga0209208, IMG submission 187694) | Host-associated microbial communities from peat moss isolated from Minnesota, USA - S1T2_Fd - Sphagnum fallax MG (SPAdes) (version 2) | ecosystem: Host-associated > Plants > Peat moss >...
TACAAATGAAATGTTCTCAAAATATTCCCAACATGAGTACTAGCTAGCCTAAGTGGGTAGGGTTGGTTCATGTTAATATGGAGGCACTTTAAATAGGTTGGCTAATAGGTGGGTGTAGCTTCAAATCAATTGTTGATTTGATCAAGAGTCCAATTGACATTACGTAAACTAATTAGTCAAATTATCCTATGTGGGTCTTGTGTTTAGGGCTAAAAAAAAGACATGGTTGTCATTGATTAGGTGTATAAGCATGATTTTGGAGACACACCATAAAACGCACTTGTAATGTGAAATAAACATTTCCTTTTGGGGGTTAGGACATTAATAGTAATAGCATATGTGCCATTTGGGCAAAATCAGAGAGTTGAAAAATCGATGATTTTGCCAAATTGGCATTAATGGAACATGCATTGAACTTTAATGAAGTTGTGATTTTGGAAATGCACAAGAAAGCACATTTGTAACATGGGAAGAAAGATATTCCTTGGGCTAAAACATTCATGACCATTGTGTAGTTGCCATTGGGGTTAAATTAGAAACAAGAAATCAACGATTACACCAAATGAACATGAATGGAATATGTGTTGAGCCTCAATGGAGTAACTAATAGGTTCCAAATGACTATTCATTTGAGTTTTATATTCATTTAAAAGTTATTAACCATGTGTCACTCAATTATGTGACCATTTTTTAATGTCATTTCCACATTGCTAAAATTCCCATAAATGGCTTCGTTTATTAAAAATCTAAATCACCTAGAGCCAAATCCTTGATACCATCTTTGTGGTTGCCAAAGATGAGGCATTGGAAATAACTAGCTTACCATGTTGCTTAATTCTTGTTTTATGATGTAATTAAAAGCCACTTTAAATGACGGTCCAAGGTCCAAACTCTTATGGACCAATTTGAAACAAATCAAAATAAATTAAATCCTTGAATTAGACCTTTCTTCATCATTTTAATTGTTTTTTTGTAAAGTACAGTGAATGACACGCTCCCAAGCTCCTTGATAAATTCAAATGTGAATATGAGGTGAAAACAACCGAAGAATAAAGAGTTGAAGACACACTCCTTGGTTTGCAGCACTTTAGGGGTAAAGGGGCATGTTGGAGCTCTGGGATGGGACTAGGAAGAATGACAAGCGCGTAATCACTGACATGGACATGCACAAAACTAAACAACAAATTGGTTAATGCATAGTTGGAACACTTTTGGTGCTAAGATGAATCATGGGCAAATTCAACAAGATTCACCACGACCTGAACTTGGGGGAAGTCACCACCTTCCCTCTTATAGTATACTTTGTGTATGTCCACAAGACCAACACCCGTTTGTCCCGGGACTCCCAAGTGGGAGTCCCAAAATTCTCACATCTAGGACTCCTACAACTTCGGGGGCCCATAACTTTGTGTGTAGACCTCTGATTGAGATGAGGTCTAAAGCAAAGTTTATCCTTTGTCAAGAGCTTTCCAACAATATGTCGCACACCACCTACACGTGAGGAGATTGGGGCGGAGTGATCGAGAGTCAAATTAGCAATAATTTTGACCCTTCTTTTGGCCATAACTTGTGTTTCAAATGTCCAAATGGGTCATGTGAGCCCATTCAGACATTTAGCTTCTAAGAGCTATCTTATGGTATAAGGAACTTTTCAATCCATTGAGTTTTGACCCCTGCAATCGCTCTATGAAAATTTGGAAGTCTTTAACCTTTATTTCACTTGTAACTTGATGTGACACATTTGTGTAACTCCTTACCCCATTAAAAGAAAGGTGATGTCCTCATCACGTTCTATGTTTCTTTTGCTTCTTTGTCAGTCTATTGTGGAATTCTTCTATGGCTTCCTGGACATGTTCCATATCTGACTCATTCACCTAAGATGCCTCTATTGGATGGTATCCCTTCCACTTGACCAAGTACTCCCACTTTCACCCCCTTAGTTGCTTTGACTTGAGCACAACCTCCATTTCAAATTTTGGTTCATTATGAATTAGGTCCGGTGGGGGGCTTGGAGTTGTGCTCTTGATTAGGCCTTGAAGCATCACGGGTGACCGATTTCAAAAGCGAAACATAAAATATGGGATGAACTTTAAGATTTTCCAATAATTCTAATTTGTAAGTGTCGGGAAATTTTTTTTTTCAACACTTTGAATGGGCTCGCATATGGGCCCAAAAACTTATGGCTCAAACCTTTTGGCAACCGATTTTTTTTTATGTTCAACCACATTTCGTCTCCTTCTTCAAAATGCACCTCTTGTCAAAACTTGTCCACAAAATCTTTGTACCATTTATGCACTTTCTCAAGATTGGCCTTAGCCATCTCCCATAAGTGCTGCCTATTTTCATCAAGTTGTGTGACCATCGACATTTCTTCATTTGCGTCACTTAAGGGTTGCCCAATTGCGGCCCAAGTTGTAAGCATAATTGGTGACTTGCCTGTCACCATTTGAAAGGGGGTGGAACTTGTTGCCGAATGTTCCAATTTGTTGTAGCAAAACTTGGCCAACTCCAAATGGTCCACCCAATCTTGTTGATCTGTTACCACATAATTATTTAGGAATTGTTAAATAACTAAGTTCACTTTTTCAGTTTGTCCATCCATTTGGGGTCATAGTGAGGTGTTCATCTTGAACTTTGACCCCATGCGCTTCCACAAGGTTCGCCAAAACTTGCTTGTGAACTTTGGGTCTCAATTCGACACAATGTCCTTTGGGAGGCCATGATGTTTGAACACGTGTGTGAAGAACAACCTTCTGGTCTCTTAGGCCATGGCATTTTCCTTGGTGGGAATGAAGTCTGCCATCTTACTAAATCAATCCACCACCACCATGATTGTATCAAATCCCTTTGATGGTGATAAATTCACCATCAAATCCATGGACATGATTTCCCACGGCCCTTTAAGAATCGGTAGTGGTCGTAATAATCTTGCTTAATATTGAATGTTTGGTTTTGTTGGCAAGTTGAACAAGTCTTCACATTTTTTTTTGCATTGTTTTTCAAATTAGGCCAATAGTAAGACTTTTTGAGGAATGTTATGGTGCATTTCGCGCCACCATGCCCTGCAAGGGGGTCATCATGGCATTCCTTCAAGAGCACATTCCTCAACCTCCTTTTTGGAACATAGAGTCAATTTTGTTTATACCACAATAATCCATTTCGCAAGTGGAAGTGTGATTTGATTCCCTTTTGAATGTTTTACTTCATTTCCTTGGCAAATTCGTCATGGCAGCTCCCTAGTTGAACTTCCTTTTGAAGTTTTGTTTCCCCCACATACACCACTTTAAGTTGGTGTTTTCAACTTAGTGCATCGGGCACCACATTTTCCTTCCTGGGTTTATGTCGAATGTCCACATTGAATAAGGCTAATGTGTTTTGCCATCTCACTTGTTTTGATGACAATTTTGGTTGAATGGCGAAGTATTTCAAGGTGACATTATCGGTCCACACCACCACATCTTTGGAGCCTATGTAATGGCCTCAAGTCTTGAGATAGTGTATCACGGCCCACATTTCTTTTTTATGTGTTGGCCACCTTCATTCCGTCTCACTCAACTTTTTGTTCGTGAGCCCAAGGCTGGAGTTGCAACAATGAGTGTGTTTAAATGTATAAGGTCCAATTGGTATAAATGTGGGATTCACATGTGAAAGGACTAGGGTGACATTTTTTTTTAATTTTTTTTTTCTTTTTTTCTTTTTTTCTTTTTTTCTTCCTACTACACACATAATGGATGAACATAAGACAAAACGCTAATGATCCTAGTTTTGTTTATGACAATGCATTGAGTCATTACACAAGCAATTTCATTGCAACAAGTAGTCACTACACAACATTAGAATATGATGAGTGCATTGTTGTTTTATTTTCAGAGTATGTTGACATGCCACCAAGAGTTCAAAGCATATGGAAGTATGAAAAAACAATTAAATACATGGAAATCAACTTTTTGAAAGCTTTTGAATTTTTCGAGAATATGTTTTGACAACATAAAAAGGTTAAATTACAACACATTTTGTGCTTTGATTAAAGTTATCAATATAAATTTTGAATGAAAAAAAATACAAACATTAGAAAAAATGTCCATGTAAAAACTAGAATAACAATAACTTTTCCAAGATTGGGTAGGGAAATTTCATTGCAAATGTGTGGAGAAGTCTATGACATTATAGAAAGTATGGAATTAGTTATAGGGATAGATTTTTTTGCAATAATTATAAATCTTTTGAAATCATTGGCGATACCTAAATTGATTAGAAACAATATCAAAGAAATTGTCATTGGTTTTAAAAGCTTACATAAAATTTCTTACATTTTAGATGCCATAAACGATGGTCATATTCCAATTATTGCACCTAACATAGATCCAAAATCCTATTATTGTTGGGAAGGTTTTCATTGCACATAGATTCAATGAATTGTAAATGCAAAGTGTAGCTTTTGGGATTATAATTATGGGTGGGTTAAGTAGTATTCATAATTGGGCTTCCTTTCAAAAAAATAAATTTAGGAAATCATGTGATGAAATATAAATTTTTACCTTACAAGTTGATAGGTGATGCCGCTCAATGTGACCACATGGTTATAATCTCCATTCAAATTTGAATTTAAAGATGGGTTGCCAAGATACAAAACACAGTGAAATTTTATCCAATTAGATACAAAGATGTTAGTAAAAAATATTTTTGAAATGTTAAAAGGAAGGTTTAAATTTTACTCAAAATAATATGTATTCCATTCTGCCACATGTCAAGTTTGGTGACAACTTGCATATGTTTGCATAATAAATGCATTGCCAATTTGATTGGCTTTTATATGGATTAGGCTTTGGATTTTTTTTTTAAAACACAAGAATTTTTTTTCAACATTTGGCAACATATAAAGAACTAATATGTTCAAAATGGTCAAAGAAGTAATTAAACAAATGAAGAGGTGAGTGCTTTCATAGTTGGGGTGCCATAACGAGAACCATGACACCCTTTTGTCCTATGTCCTAATTCCTAAAACAAAATCAATGTTACGAGATGTTAAACAATGAAAGAGGGTTATGTGTGTTTAGGCTTTCAACCAATAAGTGTTATAATGAATGATTCAAATCAATTGAACAAAATTTTAATGTCATGTTCAAATATAAACTAAAAAGGAATGTAAAACTACATGACATTTCCAAAATGGTAAACGTTCATTCAAAATGCTAAAACCCTTTTAAAAAATCAAATAATGTCTTTTTTTTGCACACACATCTCCTATACTTCTTTTCAAACCTTTGGAATGTAATTTTATACTTAATAAAATTAATTTGATTGTCCTTATTAATGTAACCATTTTATGAAAAAATCCAAGATTTGAACATCAATTCCAAAAAAATTGGTGATTTACCATATGAAAAATTAGTGCCATCGTATAGGACATATTTTATTCAACTTGTGGTTCAAATATAGAGCAATTTGAACAAATATGTTGCTAGTCCTAGGTTGATTCTTGTTCAATAAAACTACATAGTGGGACATAGTTCCTAAACCATATTTTAGGACACTTCAAAACATGTTTTAATCATCCAAATCATAAAAAATCATCACAATTAAGAAGTATGTAAGTATTTAATGAAAAATAAAATACCAAATAAATTATTTCATATATGTAATCATCATTCAAAGTAATGTTTCGAAAGTGATTTTGGGGGAAGACATTTCTTATGTACCCCAACCTTGAATGGACTTAGGTTACAAAATCTAGGGATAATTGTTGATGATAGGATTGACGTGGAAGACATAAAACATCAAGGTGAATATGAATATATGACAAACATTGAAAATAATTCCAACAAGAAAACAATAGAAGATTTTTTTTTTAAAATGTTGATAAAAGTTTTGGCTATTCATGAACTTTTAACAAAAAAACTTTTTTGAAGCTAATTTGAGAAACTATAATAATGTTGCCTTCTAAATACATTTGAATTGGATGAAATTGTGATAAATGATTCAAAATTCAAATGCTATGTAACTTATATTTTAACTATCATATATCTAATTTGAACATTAATATTTTTGAATAAAACATTGGTCTTTGCCTTGTTTAAAAAAAACATCATATGGAGTGAGAGGTCTATCCTAGGGCTCTTTACTACCATCATATTTAAAATAATTACATTTAGAAATCTAAACTACCCATAATTGCATTCGTAAAAGCATTCACATGTTTCATCACATTTTCATTTTGATGCCACCAACTATCCAATGCATCATACAAAGGAAATTCATAGCAATCATTACTTGAAATTCCACTTTCATCCTTGTATTGCTTGTAAATTACATTGAATTTTTGCTTGTAGCAATTGGAATCCTTGAAAAACTAGGGATTGAAGCCAACATTCAAGTGTGCAATTTGAGCCATATTTTCACCCCTAAACAAGAAACAAATTAGGATTAAAAACCATGATTTAGGAATTGAAAACAATTTTTGAAACAAAAAAAATCAGAATTGATTACATTGATAAAAGTAATGCAATTTATATCAAAATAGTTGAAATAAAGTTCACTTTGTGGTTAACTCCTCACTTTCCCCCCAAGGAGATGTGGTTTTTAAGTTATTTGTGGTTAAAGTGGTGATATTCAATGCGGAAAAGGGGGGCAAAAGGCAAAGGCGTATTAGCACAATTTGAATTTTATTAATTTATTAATTGATTTTTGGAAATTCTATCGCTTTGTTCAAATTTTAGATTTGGAAAACAATAATTTCATATATTAAAAAAAGATCATTTTCAAAATTCTATCAAAACAAACATAATTAGGGTTTCAAATAAACTAAAATGTTTTTTTTTTCACACTTTTGACAAATTCAAGTTCCATCTTTCTTCATAGTGCAATGATATGTAATATTTCACCACCTGCCCAATGTTTTTATCCTTTTCATTTTTTTCATCTTCCTTTTTCACTACAAATACAACAACCTTTTTTTTTTCCTTGTCACCCTCTTTTTGGGAAGGGGAGCTGGTTTAAGGATTTTTCATGAATCTAAATCTCCTTGAACTTGTGAAAATGGGTGCTTCAACCCTCCATGACCAAAACTTTCAACTTTCATTTTTGAAACACTTCCATTTGCAAAGGTTAAAAATGCAATCCTTTGAACAACAACCTTGTGAGGATTTACAAATCCAACCATGTTAACACTAGATGTGCTAAAAAATGAAGTGATGGGCGTGCTTTCAACAATGTCTTCAATCCATAAAATATTTTCCACTTTTACACAATTTCACTTTGAAAAAACAAATGATTCTTTTTTTTAAACAATGAAGGAGACAACCCTAATTGACATTTAGGTTTTCCAAACCATGAGCTTTCTTCTTAACATCATTTTAAAAAAATGAACCAATTGAATTTCCTTCCAAAATGATGTCATGTAAATGCCACTTCCAATTGGGTTAAATTGATCTTGAATCCTCATTTATAAGCCTTGAATCCAATTTGTCACTCTCAACAAATAGAGAGACATTTTGTTGGACCATCCCCCTTAGACCCTCATCTAAAGTGCCCATAAAATTATCTTCTTAGATTTTGGATTACTCACAATATCACTTAATTTTTCTATATTCATGTGATTTTTCTTTCACTAAGTCTTGCCTTTGTTTAACTTCGAGCTTTCATTAAATACTTGTCCTTGTTTTTTTGACATAATATAATTAAACTTTCGTTGCTTTGGATATTTGTGAGGGTAAGGTGCTTTGTGAACTTTGGAAGGATATAAATCTTATAGTAACAATATTTGTGACACATTTTTGCTAGAGGATTTTTATTTCATAAAAGGGAAATATTTTCAATGGAATAGTTGGAAAGTTAATACCTACTTGTAGGTCAAAAGATCAACAAAGTTGCTGATGATTTCTATGTTTTGGCAATCATTTTGTCTTTCTTTTTTTATTTTGTTGATGTGTTATAGTTATGATTATTACTCCTACATACAATGACCTTTTTGTTCCCCCACTCATCCAAAATGAATGGTCAATTTCCTAAGTGAAAAGTGTTATTTGAAATTTCATGTTGGAGAAGACAAACCCAACCAAGGAAAAACAAGAACAAAAGAAAGAAAGAAAAAGCAATCCCCCAACAAGAACCACTCAAAAGCAAGACTACTCCTAGTTGGGCCAAGAAAGAGGATTAGACCTACAAAAGTTCATTATAGAAAGTGTTTTCTTTTGTGCATAGATGTTTCACATTTTTTCCAAAAACTATAGCCACCACATGGTGAACACGTTTGTGTGATCATTCATAAATAATGGTCACACCCATCATTGAATCTAGTGGAATCCCATGTCCCCCAAGAACGATTTGCCTATATCTAATTACAACTGCATTTGGTGATTTGGAAATAGGTAGAGTCCAATTACAATTCACTAGCAACATTAGTAGCATGATGCTTGTTTTGGGGGGGATGGCCAACTAGTCGATTGACATATCTATCAACAGTTGTTAATGCAAAGTAACCATGGATGGAATGAAGGTGAATGCATTATTAATATTACATGTGCCATTAACTAATATCAAATTTCCATTTTTATGTAATATATGCCACAATAAATATCACTTATTATACATTATAATGGATGGAACCACAAAATTTACCTCACAAATGTGTCATGAGAATCATGACTTTTTTGTGTGGAAAAATGCAGGTCCTCTTGCACTAATGGGATTTGCCCACCCATAAATCACTTGGGTAAAATTTCTAATGTTTGAGGATGGCATTTTATATCTTTGAATATCTTCCCTAGTAAAAGATGAAAGATGGTATATTTAGTCCAAATTGAGAACGATTATGTGCATGTAATGAATCTTATTTGCATTGTAATTAAATTTTATGCTCCTACTATTGGTGAGTATGTGTGCAGACCCTAATAGGGCCATGGTGAACCAACACCCACCAACGCACCATCCATTGGATGTTTGTTGTTACTTAGTTGTGGAAGAACTTCAAATGAATTAATATTTGGTTTCATCTTGGTAACCGTGGGTAAAGGTGAAACCAAATATTAACCCAATTGAGGTTAATTTTGGGTGTTATTTTCAGAGAGTTGTGTAATGTTGGGGGCCTTTAGCGAACGTTGTTCCTTTTACTAGGTTATTTTATGGTGCTCCTTCTTCTTTTTATTTCCAGCATGGATGACATGTGGAAGGGGTCACCATTATTGAATCATCTTCATGCATGAGGCAAGGTGACCCCTTAGAAGATATTTTATTTGTTTTCGCCCATTATTGAACTCTTTTAAAGACCATCGTGTGGGCCCTCAACTATGTCTTTCCATCCCTAGTGGATGATACTTACATTGTAGGGCCTATGAGTGAGATTACTTGCGCCTTTGACCACCTTTTGACCCAATTAGCCCTAGTTGGCCTTAAGGTCAAGGTGTCAAAATGCAAGTTTTGGAGTCCATTAGGGATCTCTCTAAGCATAAAGATTCCTTAGGGTTGCATTTTGGTCACCTATGGCTTACCCATTTTGGGTGTGCCAGTGGATTTTCAAAACTTTGCAAGACATTTTTTGGATGATGTTTTATCTCAAAATGTAGCGCATATTGATGATTTTCCTTTCCTAGGAGACGCCCATGTTGCTTTGGGCATTTTGTCCTCATGTGTAGGTTGTTGACCTTTGTATTTCATTTAGACAATACATCCTTCTTCATCCTTCTTATCTTTTTTGGTGAGTTTCAATAGGAAAGTTATGCAAGTATGTGGGGACATTGTGGGTCTAGGCTCTTGAAAATCCTTTTAAGGCCCCTTAGCGAGGTGTTAGGTTCAACTATCAATATCTTTTGGTGGTATAGGCTTTTTTTCTATGGAGGATTGTGCCTCATCTGTTTTTCTAGGAAGTTGGGTTCTGGTGGTTCTATATTTGTGCTTTAGGTTTCAAATTTTTGATAGACCCATTTTGGAGGAATATGTTTATCAAGTGGAAGGGGGCCCACACGTGTTTTAATCATGCTTATGTGGAGTGTGAAATGGCCTTCCTCTTATAGCTAGGAGATGCACCCTTCTTTTGAAAATTTGGCAATTACTGGCGCCCCAGGTCTATAGGCATTTTTGATGGACATCCACCATGACACATCCTTCAAACTAATCTTGGAATATAACTCCATTTCCTTAGCATTTTGAGTTCGCATTTTGTTCAAACAAGGGGGCATGGCTATGGTTGGTTGCTAGGCCATCTATTTAAATCGCACACTTTAGTTTCACTTTGGCGTTGCGTTTTCATTTTAGTTTGATTTAGCCCTCAACATCTAGTTTTTTCACATGTTGGACATGGGTTGGACGCATTTGGCATGCACTTAACTTGTTGCATGTTTGGAGTTAGCAGATAATCACACATGATGCCATTTGAAATGTCATGTACGCCCTTGTTAAAAAAAGTGGCCACATTATATGGAAAGAGCAGTGTTATGCCCTTATGTTAGGAGTCTCATTATGAACCAATTTTTACATGATTTGAGAGGACCAAGTTTTTGTTGCGAATGTCATGCTTATGGACCCAACACAAGAAACAATGGCTTTGAATGTCATTAGTTGACCATAATGTGCAATTGCGAAACTTAATGTTATTGCAAGTATAGAGGGCTTCATGAGGGGCACCACTTTATTCTAATGGCCATGGAGGTGCACATCGTATTTGAGCGTGATATGGATCATTTCATTAGGGAGTATGTTCATTTTTTTCATGATAGACGATTGGGAGGTCATTTTATCTTTTTGCATTCAATTTTTTAGGCAACGTGTTAGTATTGCTCTTCAACGTGCTCTAACCTTTGCTATAGAAAGGAAGATTGCATTGGTGAGTGATGCTTGTTCTAAACCTCTCATTACTATTAGATCTCACGATTTGCATGCTGATGACATTAGAGGGGTTGTGGGTGAGATAATTTACTACCATAAGAAGGACTAACTCTTTCCCTCTTTTTTTTTTGGTTCTTATAGGTTGTGCGTCTTTTGGCCTTCCCTTTTGTTTCCCTTGTGATGGTTCTAGCCATTGATCTTTTATTGGATTTTTGTGACATTTAGTGAACTAATGATGATGATCAATGCACCATCCATGGAAAGCCTATTATGATTAAGTTGTAGATGAAACCCCACTTACTTCCTAGCATTTGACAAGTGCTGCACAATTTAGTAGTCACATTTTCATTGGTGAGCAGTGTTTTTTCTTGGGGGGGGGCGGGGATCATACTTTTGCCACTTGGCAACCAAAAAAGAAAGCCTACAACTTCTACAAAGAATTTTGTGGGAAAAAATCTTCCAAATTCGCCACATTTTGAGCAATTTTTTTTGAAATAGCCATATTCAGACTGTAGGTTCTTGCCACTCATCAATTGATAGTTAGATTTAAAAACAAGCTACTTTTCTCTCTGATCTGTAGCCAGATTTGGCTAAGTCCTCCTGTGGAGGATTGCCAGTCCACCTTCCTCATGAATTTAAAAAAAAAAACTCTGTTGGAGAGATAATTAAAAGCTAATGCATGATTCACAGACATTTTAATTGAATTGAAGTAGGAGATGTCTGAAGCGGTGTTGTGTGTGTAAAATGGTTTGGGACTTGCACACTGTGTAAGTGTAAATCTCACAATGAATTTTATTTACACTCCATGCAAGTGTAAATGTAAAACCATGTAAATTTATTTGATTCCGTTTAAATCAGTGTAAGTGTAAAATCAAATATATTTACATTGTTTTACACAGTCCGATAAAACAATGTAAATATATAACAATGTAAAAAATGTGATTTTTACTTGAAGAGGGGGAGATTTCATAATGTTTTTGATGATAAGTGAGCTAAATGGCCCATTGCAAAAAAGTCTGGTCATTAAAAATATATAATAAAATTATTTATAAAATAAGGAAAACAACGCTAGAACCCTCAGTTTGATCATAAATAGGCTGAGATTCAAAAAATAAAAAAACATTAGCATTCAAGGGTGGGGGTACTTCAGTTTGTGTGATGAACGGAGTTTCACCTCTATTACTGCTCCTACTTGTAGAGCTCCTATAATTAGTCTTGAACCTTGTGCATTAAATGCTGATTTTCAGCATTTCATTCCAATGAAAATTCCTTACTTTACGGATACCCCTGAAAGAAGGCTTTGGGGTGAAAGGAGGCCTAAACGCAAGGTGACTTTACAATATTTACACTTATATATACAGCTATTGACACTTACACACACAACACTGGTCGAAAGCTTGTTTCTGCTTTGTGTAATAGGCGATTGAGCCACTGAAGCCTGCTGCAGGTAAGGCTGCAAGCCCCACCCGAAGGGGGAGGGAGGCATCAGTAAAGCTGAGGGACCCAGATATCGGTGGTTAGGCTCTTTTGCTCTTACACTTAAATGTTCACTCCTCCCTCTTGACATTTTAGGTTAGAGTAGTTTATAAGCTCACTAAACCTCTGAAGTCATATGGACTATTGGTGAATGTGGTGGTCAGAAACTATATCAAGTCATTGAGGACCTGACATCACTTGCACATGAGTATTATGCACTTCCATTTCATGGCAGAGCTGTACTTTCTACCCACCTCTGCCCCGTGGCCACACTCAGCCAAAACCATTGACAAAAGGATATGAGATATGTGAGTAGATCCAAAATTGTGCTTTGCCAAAATGCTTGTTCAATGGAGCTTAACATAAGCAGTGTTTAAAAAAAAAAATTCTTTATGTAGCTTAAGATCATCCTAGGAAGAACTAGGAAAAATGGCGATCAAAACCTAGATGATTTAGCCAAATCTGGCTATACACCAGATGTGGAGTACAAATCTTAGTTCAACCTTCTATATTTATGGCTACATTTAATAAGGGAGCATGTATATTGTGGGAATGAAAAATCAGCACAATTATTGGAGATCCATGGGAGCAACGTTGAAGGTCCAACATAAAAACACACATTATTGAGAACTTTGACAACATTATAAGAGATTTCAAAGTGCAAATTGTTTGAGAAGTGCTTTGGAGAGGAGTATTGTGAGGACACCCAATTGAGGAATCCATTAAGGATGTGTTTCATTGGAGACCAGACAAACGAAAAACTACCATTGGGTGGTTGTGGTTCAAGTGGTAAAGAAGTTGAAGGGGTCATGACAAATGCTGGAATTAGGTTTTGACCAATCATGGAATATATGACACCAAACATACTAACATTTGTAGTCGAATCAAAGTTGGGCAAGACTTTTTGACCACTAAGTAATATTGGTGAAATCCTATGTGTCCCACATTGAGTCATCATTGAATATTTGTGTTTGGAATAGAGGTGGAACATCTCTAAAACACTCCAATAGTTAACTTAATCCCTTTCAACAAACCATGGGAAAAACATATGCAACCTCATCCCCATGTTGTCTATGTTTTTCCCAGTTCTAAAATGTCATTGGACACCCTAATTTAATCAGCAAGCTGCAACTGAGGCGGGCTAGGCTATACTAGTTACTACACCTTTCAAGATTTGATATAACAAATGAACGGATAGGTGGAGTGTAAATTTGAAGGCCGGTGAAAATAAAAAAAGTCACCTTACAAAATATGCAATACCAACGGGAAATGGAAGAAAATATGTTAACCTTTGTTGTTACCATTTCTTTAAACGAGGCAGAAGAAAAGAGTGCTGAAAAAAGCAAACCATAATCTTAGTACCTCCTTTACAAAGATAACAAATTTTTAAAAGCCATGAAAACAAACAAACACATAAACAGGCAATTGTTTTTGCACAAGAAGTGAAAGTTATAATTTTTGCACAACAAGTAGAAGTCCTCAGCTGCCACCAGTTTTGGATGATAATCAAGTTTGTGCACTTAGTGTATGGGCCACCTAACCCATGTCTAATTCGGTTAGATCAGATTTCATTGTACATGCTTTTTTGACACCCCTAATAAAAACTTCATCATGGAATTCATCCACTGATAATTGTACATGCTTTTTTTACACCCTTACTAAAAACTTCATCATGAAATTCATCCACTGTTATTGACATCTTCCTTGGAAATCAAACCACTTGGAGACAACAGAAACAGTTCAAAAGAGTTGAATTGCAATCATGCCCTTTGCCCTACTAGCGCTCCACCAGAGCAATTTCCAACACCGCTCTGGAGCTCTCTGTGCAAAACTTCTGGCCTACACAGCTTGGACACATTCTTTTACCCTTTTGCAACTGGAAAGACTACAGGGGGCTTTTATGGCAACAACAGGCAAGGAAAAAAAAAAACACATGATTAGAAAACAAATGTTTGGTGGCAGCTTGGACAAAAAGAATCCCATCCTACCTTCTCTCACTTTCCCCCCTCCCTCCTCACCCTCTGCCAACAACTACCCCACCCCATTTGCCCTGGTAGATAGAATCCACACCTTACATGTGGTGTACTTAGTACACACATCCCCAGTGGCCAGTGAATGAATGAATGCATGGTAAGGAAAACAAGGGGTGTGTCATACTGTGGCCTTGCCATTTACATTAAAAAAGTATCTGAAGGCAAAGGAAGAGTTAAGGAAACTCAAATATTTCAACATGCAAAAATATGATCTTAAGAAATTTCTATAAAAGAAATCAAAATCCTTTAAGATATTATAACTCTATAACTAATCTCAAGTTGCAAGCCAAAATATCATCTTTCCAAAAATCATATATATAAAAATAGAGCTATTACCTAGGGGCCAAAATCCCTTAAGCTTACTGTACTCTATAATGAATCTAAACACGATGTCCTTGCCTTGGTAGGGAAGGCCAACAAAAAACTGTTGATCCATAACACACTAACTTTACTTAACTTTCACTTAATTTTACTTTACTACAGCCAAAAAAAGGCAGCAGGCAAACCTTGAAGAACCCAAACAAATACATATAATTATGGATGAAAGATTACCCTGGTGGATAGAATCCACATCCTACAATGCATGTGGTTGTACATGGTACATTCCCTCCCCAGTGGTGGGTTGACTCAATGGATGCATGTAAAGGAAAAGAAAAACTGCTAATCCATAACAGAATAACTTACTCACTTTCACTTAATTTCACTTTACTACAGCTAAAAAAAAAAGGCAGCAGCAAGCTGAAAAGCCAAACAAATGCATATAATTATGGATGAAAGATTACCCTGGTGGATAGAATCCACACCCTACAGTCTATGTGGTTGTACATGGTACATCCCCCAGTGGTGAGTGGATGAATGAATGCATGACAGGGAAAAGAAAACTGATGATCCATAACAGAATAACTTTACCTACTTTTTGCTTGTACTGATGCAGCAGCAACCTTGATGAACCAAAAAAAAAAGTATAATCATGGATGAAAGATTACACTGGTGGATGGATAGAATCCACACACTACATGTGGTGTACATCCAGTAGTGAGTCAATGAATGAATGGATGACAAATGTTTGAAAGAAAACTTTTGATCAATATTCAGACTTACTCTTTACTTAATTTTACTTTTGACTTACTTTTACTTTTATTACTGCAAAAAAGAGGCACCAGCAACCTTGAAGGAGAAGGGGCTCCCATTCTGATAATGGCTCTGCCCTTCAAATGACATCCATGAGGATGATAAATGTTCAACATACTTAAATTGAAAACACTGGGTGGTTATATAGCATGGTGAAGCCCAAGTGGATCCTTCAGTTACTCTGGAAATTTTTCTTTAATGGACTTAGAATGGAAGGATACCAAACTCGACCCATTTCTGGGTGCATCACAATGTGAGTACACTGAGGGGGCAGAGCCAAGATTGGATGAAAGAGTAACAAGGCGGATGCAAAGTGTATGAAAGATCACCGAGGTTGGATGAAAATCGATTTCCTACGTATGTAAAATGAAAAATTAGCTTAACCGTTTCAAACCCCACATTTCCTTCTTTCACAAGAAAGAATTTTAACTAGTTACTGGTTAAAGTTACTAATTTAAGTAGGAAATTTCTTGCGAGAGACCATGCGCGCTCTCGTGCAATTGCAAACGGGGTTTCTGTCTGTCTGTCTGTCGCAGTTCCCCAACGCCGCCACGAAGCCTGAAGAAGAGAGAGAGAGAGAGAGAGGGGGGGTGAAGATTTTCTCCCAGGAAAGAAGACCCACCACGCGAAGAGTGGGAAGAAGAATCCGCAAACGGAAGTATGAAGAAGAGAAAGAAGACGCGGGAACGCGGGATCCGTAAAAGATCGGCAGAGCCGGCCAGCGAGCAGTCGGTCCCTCGCTCCCC
>Ga0209208_10006420_pt1 | contig 16198 bp, 20 predicted proteins | sample S1TSphfallax_3_FD_187694 | JGI IMG/M metagenome (GOLD analysis project Ga0209208, IMG submission 187694) | Host-associated microbial communities from peat moss isolated from Minnesota, USA - S1T2_Fd - Sphagnum fallax MG (SPAdes) (version 2) | ecosystem: Host-associated > Plants > Peat moss >...
AAAAAAAATAAAAACAGGAAACAAACATAAACCAAAAAAAAAGTAAAAACGCAAAAACTATAAAAAAGGAATGAAAACAAATGAAACAAGGAAAGGGAAATACAGTAAAATAATTTTAAGAGAAAAAAAATTTCCAAAAACGAAGAAACCAAATAAAGAGTAAAAAATAAGAAAAAATAAAACTTATAAATATTGAAGAAAAACCCTACTTGAAAAAGAATGATGTGTGTCTTCTTTCTCCAAACTTCAAACTTGCATCCAAATAAATATATATATAAAAGTGAAAAAGAAACACTTTATTTTTATTATACAAAATAATAATAAAAATAGAAAACACATCAAAATAAAAAATAAAAAAGTTAAAAGTTTCTAAAAAAAACTAAAAGATGAACCAAGTTTAAAAAAACCGAGGGACTTCACAGTGGCCGAAGGTCACGGGTACCCACTAGTACTTTTAAAAAGTGGGAAACACATTGTCCAATCTACTACAATGACAACTTATGGAACCTATAATCATCCTACCTAAACCAGTTTTGATGAATTCTAATGGAATTAGATGATGAAAAGGAGCAACAAATGCAAGAAAATCTAGTTGTATGAAGAAAATTGAAATGGAAAAAAAGTAATCCATATATTAGTAATCCACCTTTGTGGCTTCAGCACAAATTTATCTTATTTTTAAAAATGCTGAAATTTTGAAAAATTATTTTTCTCAAAGAAACTGTTTTTTTGTTTTTTTTTGGGGGGTTAATGAAAATGAAGAATATTTTATTTCGAAATGGAATCTTTGAATTTAATTATTTATTTGGCAGACATGTATTGGTTCTCTCATTCGCCCTTTGTGTACTTCGTTTGTGCTCCGATGTTGTTTTTCTGTGTTGCATCGTTTCCTACGCCCTCCGCATTCCTCGTTGCTCCGTCTTACACCACGTCGCCTGTCTTGGAAAACACGCTCTCATTTGACACTCTCATTTGCCCTTTGGGTACTTCGTTTGTGCTCCGATGTTGTTTTTCTGCGTTGCATCGTTTCCTACGCCCTCCGCATTCCTCGTTGCTATGTCTTACACCACGTCACCGTCTTTGCTTCGAAAAGACGCTCTCATTTGACACTCTCGTTTGCCCTTCGTGCGCTTCGATTTGTTTCTGTGTTGCATCGTTTTCTACGGCCTCTACATTCCTCGTTGCTCCGTCTTACACCACGTCACCCATCATGCTTGGCAAAGTTCTAGATCCAAGTTTTAAAGAAGAGAGGAGGTTGTTCCTTCGTAGGAAAGTTTTAGATCCAAGTCGACTGTGTAGAGAGTTACACAAAAAGAGGCAAAACAAGTGTCGAATTCTGAACTCTGTTCTTCTTCCCGCTCACTAGTTGCAACTCAATGCACAACGAATCAGCTTCGTGGACAGCTTCGTGGACAATGTTCGCAAAATTGTGATATCTCAGAAGAAACTCATTATCCACACACATTTGTGCTCAAGCAACAAAGCAAAATTGTGATATCTCAGAAGAAACTCATTATCCACACACATTTGTGCTCAAGCAACAAAGACCGGAAAGGATGAGATCCTTTGATCCACACATGAAAGCAGCAACAACAACAACAAAAGTGTTGCCACTGTATGTATTTAGTTTATTCCAGAGTTTTGAATCTAACATCAAAAGATTTGACGAAAAAACACATGAGGAGAGCAGAATTGGAGTTTAGATGATGAGGAGATCGAACGATAGATCTAGGAATGAGGAGCTGCAAATAAAAATCTGTTCCTACATGTACTCTCTACTATCAACACAGTGAAACCAGGAAGCTTCATGTTGTTGCTAATCCATCTCTAATCTGTCAAATCTCTAGTGATAATCAAAGAAAAATACACATCATCTGCCAATCCCCCATGCTTTGCTTTTCAACTCGTCTGAAAAGATGAGACAAAACTTGGTTCATTTTTTTAATTGTCCACTTTGCCAATGTTGCAACAATTTTGGCTTTTCTGGACATGGATCAGTGTGCGTTCTAAAACCCTAATCCTAACACAAGCTACAAAACCTTAGGAGCGGTGAATTGAATTCTGTGACAGCTTCACATTTGACTGCCAAGAAAATGAACTAAAGTGGTAATCATTTACATTTACTAAATGAGGGATTGTATCAATTTATCATTTTAATTTTACTAAATGCTACTGTACAACCATGACGGGAATTGATCCATCATCCATCTTAGTGACTAACTCCTTGAAATGTATACCTTCTAAAACGAACAGAACAAGCACATGAATATTATTATATCCAATACTTTTTGGATTTGCACTTTTTCATAGGAAAAATGCATAAGAATGAATTGGAAAGCTTACTCCACCTTGGTGTATTCCATTAACATATAAGGTGCTCTATAAATTTTGATTAGTGTCCAAAATAGGCCTTCTTCTAGCTCAAGCTCTCCTTCAGCCCTAGCTGCATATATATCCTCACAAATAGCTATCAACCTGCACCCTCCCCACATGATCCCCATCAAAGAATACAACTCAAAACATATGGAATCACAGAGAAATCCCCACAACTATTTGCATAACTATGGATATGTACTCGTTATGTAAATATTCAAATCTATCTTGAAAAGTATTGTAAATTTCTGAAATGTTGCAAGAATTGAAAAAAAAATAGTGTTTTTGTTGTAAGGATCTTCACACAAACATGGATCAACACACATTAATTCTAAACATTTCCATTCATTGTCGCCAACAAAACTGTCTCCCCTCATTAGCATTAGCAGATTGAGCTATATATGTTTGACCATTATGTAGCTCCTTCTAACTCTGTAATCTCAGGAGAGGTTCGATAGAATGAGCTACCAGCAATGTCCATGGACAATCTAATAGCTGTCAATTCAATCATGCTACAAAACAATGAGATCCATTGGCACTGCAGGTGTGAATTAGATCTGCCTAAAGATCTTTTGATCGTGTATTACCTTCAACAAGAGCTAGATCTATTAAAGATTGAAATGTTTCACATAACTATGACCAAAAAGATTGCATTGTCAAAGTGTACAATACCTGTCACAAGTTGGGAAATTCTCATATGGAATACGCATTCTTATGTCAGAGCATTGCAATCGTATGAAACGGCCAACTGCCAGCACAAATGTAATATACAAGCTCCAAATGCTGAACTTACTCAGTGTCTCCCCTATCAATCCCTCTGCACATTTTCACAAGGAAAACAATTCCTCAAGCAGTACTGAACTCATCTTCAGAATGACAACCACAATCTCGTCTCCAGCAGTGCCGTGAGCTTTTGAATCAATTAAGCTCACTATAGTTTTGAGAGAAAGATACAGATGCAAGCAGGCATAGTATGAATATGTACTTGGAGGAACTTCTTCTGAGACTGTGACAGCCATTGGGCCCAGCACGCTGTTACAACCATCTCCTTTGGATGCCCCATCCCGTAAGAAGGACCACCAAGCCTGATTTCCATCTTTGTTCAACATCAACTTCCCAGATATGATGTGTTCAGGCTTCACATCACAAATCCAAAATCAAATCAATGATGGTCTGTCTGCCCAGCCACTGCATGCTACATTACTCATGAGAACCCGAATGTGAGGGTGTTAAACCCATAGTGAAATTGAGATGACTCTAAGCTATAACAAAGTCTGAGTAATACTAAACTTACAAGAAAACTTGAGAAAACATGTTGGGAATTCTTACCCATGGTCAAGGGTTTAGGACTTCCCAATATACTGGTTCAAAAGACATAAGAGAATTCCAGTTGGGTTCCTCAATTTGGAGATGAAAAGAGGTTTTTCCAACACCAAACTAAGCCTCAGACAAACCCAACTTCTAGTGCTAAGATTGATATGGGCACAGATGCATCATATTATTCAATTTAAGATGACTTAGGATGTACATTATCCTCTAGAGTCAACTCTCTGGAGAACAGCTTCAAAGAAATGCAATGTTAAGATGACCTTCTAGACCTTGAATAAAAAAGACAAACAAGACAGGAGAGACAAACCTCATCTTCAAGTGAATGAACCTCGCCAGAGCCAGGGACACGGAAAAATTCTGGGTAGAGATCAGGAATATTCACATAGTCACTGGTACCATTTAGGACAGCCTTAAGCTGAGAACCAATTACTGAGTTCTCAGCATTGACCACTGAGTTCATCCACCGTGTTACTTCCTTGCCCTTAGGCCTCTCACGGGTGAATTCCCACCATGATATGAATGAGAAGTCATCGATGTCAATAGAGTGAATCAAGCTCTGAAGGGTCCTGGGCGGGATGAGCCAAAGTGTGGCTGCATCTGGCTCACAGCAGATCATTTGCACATCCCGAATGGCATAGCTGGAGAGAGACTTGCTTCGATTGAGCGGGTATGTATCTAGGTCATGAATGTGACAGAGACCTGTCTCATAAAGAGTAAATTTGCCACCTCCTGTTTTCACTTGAATGCCAGCACGGACATCATTCACAGGATTTGCCATGTTTGTCGGGTTCCCACTGCTGTATATCTGCAGAACTCATGAAAGGGTTTAGGCTTTAGGGCCTTGACCTGCCTTCCCTCATCTAAGTCCCTCCTACAAGAACAAGAGAAAGCTGATTGCCCTGAATTTTTTGGCCCTTCATTGTATGCACTGTTGTGATAACTGCTGTACAAAACTGGCAATTAAGTCTACACTGAATGAAAGCAAAAGCTGTTGTAACAAAGCTGCTGATGCTACACAATATGGGAAGCAACCTTACCAGCATGGGTGCCCATATAACTATAATAAGAACAGAGAAGAGAAGAACCCCACTGCAGAACTTGACTGATATGCCTTGCTTTTGCCCCAATCGATGCCTCTCCCTCACTAGCTTAATATCACAGGCTACAAGAAATAAGCTCCCATATATGTCTTCCAGCTGTCCCAGCATTACCGCCATAGATAAGAACATAGATTGAGAACAAACAACTTTGTTATCACAGGCTACAAGCTCATAGTTGTAATTACACAAGTGAAATGGATTCTGAAAAAAGATATTGGATGGTATATACCTTGAGCCAATCGTACATTGTGAGAGCTGTTGTGGTGCATGCCCAATCGAGCACACAGCGAAGCTCCAATAAGAATGGTAATGCCCGATAGAGACGGAAGGCTATCCAGCTGAAGGTGTTCACTTGTCTTGCCAGAAATTGGCCATACAATGCACTCTTGTGGGGAAGCCCATATTTGATCTGTGATGCTTGAAGTGCGAGAGACAAGCCCTTCATCAAATAAAAGATCCGGAGAAGGAGAAGCTGGAAAAAATAGATCTTGGATTTTGTGGGATCAACAATGGACTCCATCCCCCAAATCACCTGTGTCACGTATGCTGTGTAGAAACTGAGGCTCAGAAAGTAGGAAACTAGCTTCCCAGTTGCAAATGAACTGAGGTACAGCACTCTGTCAATGATAATCATGAAGAAAAGAGTCTGTCACCACCACTCCCCCACCCAAAAGAAAATTAATATAACCTCTCATTTCCTCAGAAAATGTGTCGTAACAGGAAAGTTAATGCAATGCCATGCAATGTACAGAACTGTAGTGAGAGCAGTCTTTAGACTAAAATCCAGAAACCCAACTCCACATACATACATCTACACAATTTGAACAGAAGAGAAAAAAAGGTGACAGCTTGGAGTACCCACCATCAGCACAAAGATGAAGTCTTTTGGAAATTGATCCTCCACTTGTGTAACATCAAGCAGTCCAGAGCTATGTTTTGCAAATGACTGATAGAAAAGGGCCACAAACAAGAATGTGACCAAATCTGTGCCAAATATGTAGGCATACAAATCAACTTCACATTTGCCACCAGGTATCACAGAGATGATAGGATAAGGAAACCCTGTTGCTTCCACATATCCTTCCTCTTTGGCTTTCTGAAGCTCAGCGGCAACATCAGCTGCAGGTGACATTGAAGCATAGTTAACTGTCACAGAGGACTTGTGCAATGGGGCAGCATATATAACCTCCAACACTGCCAGAGCTGTACCCTGCTTATCAGGACTGGTTTCAATGCTCTCCACTTGAACACGGCTGCACAAATCCTTATGAGTAGGCACCGCACAGTCATCAGTGGAAAATCTTGAAGCTGCAAGGAGTCTATTACATCCTGATTCAATGCGTTCGGGTTGAATACCCGCATCTGGCCAGACACCAACGTCCATTGAAAGTTGCACAAAGTGTGGTGGAGATTCAGAGCCATGTGTCAAAGCATGCCAGTACCTCAGCAGCCCTCTGTTAAGTCTGAGGAAAAACTCACTCACCCATGTGACACATTTCCATAGCCTTTGCAATAGGCTCAACCTTTGTTGTGCCTCATTCTGCTTTTCTGGGTCTAACATTCGCCGCCCTGATGCAAATGAGCTGCTTTCACTTACCAGCATCCATTCACCATCGCAAGCTTTAATTGAACTCTGCACTAATGTGGCTAGATACACCAGAAAGAGAGGAAGGACACTTATGACAAAAGAACGATCCATCAAAGATCCAGGAATCCCAAGCTTTCTCATCCACGGTGCAAGGTCTGATGGGTCACAATGTCTCAAGTAGATCTGATAACAGTATTGAAGAAGTATATTGAGCTCCGTATAAATTAGCATAACCAGCCAAAAGTGCTGGCTCGGGCCCGGGTTCACAATCAATGCATATATGAAAAGCACAGCAGGAAAAGCAAGTGTGAGCAAACTAAAATTCCAGACATAAACAACAAGAAAGAAGAAGTAACAGACAACATTGGTGTTCCCTCGCATCTTACACCATGCATAGTAGCACACCATGCACATCTGGCTCCACACCTTGTTCATTCCAGAATAGTACCAATTGTCCACTACTATGACCCTGGGAGGCAACCTGTAGCCCATGTTTTCTTCCTCCCAATTCCTTTCTTTCTCCCGATGCAATTCCTCCTCCTCTATTGATGAAGCCTCAGTACCATCCCCCTCTTGGTCACTCAAAAATTCAACCAAGTTTGACAATGCTTTTTCCCCAAGAGACTGCACTTGGGTAACACCACTTTCAACAAACTGCACACCTGCCATCAAGCCCTCTTTCAGACTTCCATGGGGATGCAGATCTGCTGAGACTGTAGGACACTTGGAATCCCCCTCTGGATACAAAATTGAAACAACTCGGTTAATGGTCACTGAGTCTGTGACAGCTTTCCGCAGTTTCTCATTGCGCTGTTCTTTATGCTTCCAAATTCTTTCCTTTAGGCAGGAATCATCAGTTGCCAAAACTTTCTTTGTTACTTGAACCTTTTTCCTCCTCTGGAGCAAGTTGTATTCTTCATCACTAGCATCAGAATGCCCTGCATAAGGGTGGGATGAAATAGGTGCCAATGTGACTGCAGAATGGGTCTCAAAACTCAAACCCCGCATCACCCTACCATCCGGTTTTCTGGCAGCTGCAATTTCAGAGGCAATGCGCTCCACACTGCGAGGACTGTCACCTGAAAAGTTAGGCCTCTCAGTTTCAGGGCATGAAAAGGGTGAAGCTGATGGGTAAATGGGTCCAAGTCGATCCTCTGCCTCAATCATGGGTCCAATAGAGTTGAGAGCTTCAAGTCGCAACTGCATGTGAAGCATGTCAGACTTCATCTTCTCCACTTGCTGCCTCCGCTGTTGCTTGTGTTCTTCCATCTCCCGGATGTGCCTGAGCTGCTGCTTCTTCCAAGCAGCCTTGTCCTCCTGCATGGGTATGATTCTCATCAATACGCTAAAGATTCTTTGCAAAGTACAGGGTGAGGGTTTAGGGTTTAAAGTTTAGAGACAGTCACATGATTAAATCTGAAGTTTATCCAGCACTTTCTTCTTTTATTGTTTATTCAACTAACAGCAACAAAAAATGAAGTCTGGGCATATTTACTTGAGCATGAGCACGAGCCTCCACTTGCTGTGCCTCAAGATACTGCAGTACTTGCTCAAATTCCCGAGACTGAAAAATGTGGGATTGCAATCCCACTAAACAGAAGATAGTGATATCAACAAGTGCAGATCGCTCTGTGATGTGTAAGCCGTAGTCATACTTATAGAAACCCAGAATGTTGTATAATCCTGAGGGAAATGTGCATGCCTGACCAACTGAGTAACGAAAACATGGTGCTTGATATGCCAGTGATGCAACAATCAGAATGAAGTTATAGAGCCGTAAGAAGCGGAAGATGGAATTGCGACGCTCCATTATTGTATCCCTCATGCGAAAAAATATGAGCGAGAAAGCCAAATAACCCAGGTGTAACATGTCATATTGGAGTGTGCCTGTAACAAAGATGAGGAGCAGGACAACATGCAGGAGATTACGGTAGGCGAAGAACCGTATGTGGTCAAGCCATGTCCATTGTGCCGTGGTTTCATATGAAATCTCCTTCCAGGCTAGCCTATAGCTGGATAGATTCATTCTAGTGTTGATGGAGCGTGTGTCTGAACCTCCTGCTGACATGTTTGCTCTCAACTGAACACATGCCACCATAAACACCACAAAATGCACCACAAGCATTTGCCGATCATCCACTGCCATTCCTGCATCCATAAGAATCAAGCTGGCTCTCAGTATACTAGAAATTTCATGTGCTCCATGGTTGTCACAATGCATGAGATTTGCATGGGCTTCACAATCCAAAGAAACCCTAAACCCTCAGAAACCCAAGGAAGTTACAAAGTACATGCCATTGTGGAGCATTTGTGGATGGGAAAACATACCAAGCCAGCACCACCAACAATACGAAATATGACCACTGTAGTTATTCCAGCATTGTTGGCATTGGACTTGATATCCTTGTTCAAGCAATGGATCAGAAACTGCCCATGCGGGAGGCATTTTGCAAAGAACCACATATTCCATCACCATCAGAAGAGCAAAGAGCACCACAAAGAAGGGCCAGAGCATCCGCAAAATACGCCGGCTTAGACAGATGCAGAGGGCAAGGATGAAGACATAGAGCAAGGACATGACATTGAGAAGCACAAAGCTGCCCACCAGGAGCACCAGCATTGAGAGCTCTAGGCCATACAGCTGCCCAAAATTTTCAATCATGTGCTTGAAAAAAAAGCGCAATGTGCACAACTGGGCTTCGTACCTATCCTGTTTTGACAATAGCACTGCTTTCTTCCTCCACCAGTGACTCTCTGACCCACTTCCCCATAACCGTCTACTGGACTGGCTGCTTGAACCAACTTCAGCAGCAGCATGCAGAGGCATACATGGGTCAACTGGTTGCGCAGCACCAGGATCTGTTCTTGATGCTAGATCCTCTTGCAAAACCATGATGTCTTCAGATGAGGGAACCCTTGTCTCTGATGGAAGAATTGGTGTACTGGTGCTGTTGACAATGTGATCTCTCGAACACAGAGATTTACTGTTTTGTTGGACAAAATGGACCTTAGTGCCTAGGCTCGAGGAATCAGGGGTTGAAACTGAAGAGTTGGGATTCATTGGCATGTGCACAAAATGGTGGCTGTTACGTGGGTAAGGAAGAAATAACAAGCAGGGCTCTTCATATCGCTCATCAATTCGTAAGGATGCTGGCAAAAGATCCAACCATCCCAGTGTAGTGCAGTGCAGTATGCATGCAATGAGCACAACTGACTTGCTTCTCATTCCTGCCTCGTTGCTCCAAAAGTCTCCTCCATAGAAACGAAGGCCAAGCCAGAACATAAACTCCCCGTGTGTTTGACCTACCAGCATCTGCTCTTGCCGTCCCCACATCTGGAAAATGTATTCACTTGCCATAAGCAAGGCTGTATACAAAACATACAGTTGTCCTGGTAAGCGCCATTCCTTTGGCATACAGCAACTTGCCACCAGCATTACAAGGTACAGAAGCCCAACTGCACTCACAGGGGTGATGGCAGCATAAAAGACAGAAATTGCCAAAACCTTCCCACTGTGGAGAATCAGGAACCGCTTGATGAATCCCACATAACCCAGGTTGGGATTGATGTAGTCGCCGGCTGGTTCATAATCCTCCATCATAAACTCTTTCTGTGCACGCTCAACCCGGAAAAGCTGCATCACTATGAGGATCGCCAGACAGTCCCACAAGTTCTGGAACATTGAAGCCTCAGGTCTGAAGCCAAAACCTTGATCAAGTGGGATCCAAGCATCAACTTTGGATTGGATTACAGGAAATGCACTCAAGATATAGCGCCCTATGAGTACAGCACCAGCAGATATCATCAGGGGAAGCCAAAGGTACATCTCACTTTTTCCAACCAGCTGCCGCCCAACAATCCAGAATAACAATAGGCTTAGGTACCCAATAGATACATAGCTTTGGTCCACACCATATATCACCAGCAGAACTGTTCCAAATGCAATGTATGTCCCAAACATGCGATACACCAATTGAATATTCTCTGCAAATGCTGCCAGGCTGCTTGTGACCCAATTTGCTGCAACAAGAGAACCAAGCATCGATGATGAGTTCGATTCAGTCCATGCACAAATCTGTGAGTGGAGTCTAGTTGGCATCTGATAACAAAGAAGAGAATAGCCCTCTGATTAGCCAAGAAACCTGAAATTGAGATATACAGTTCATACATTGAGTGTTGCTTTCTTGCTCAGAATGATCTAAACCTTCGGTTGCATAAATTGACATGAGGATTGAGCCCCCATTGCCACGCCTGAGAATACCCCAGCCTAAAGGCACTTGTGGGCTTTGCTGCACCATGGCAGACAAGACACTCAACACCTTGAGGCCATGGTTTTGCACCGCAGAAAATAGCAACAGAGCCCCAATTGTCAAGAAGTCCTGCAACTTGGAACCTTCCCATAAACCTGCAAAAGGAATAAATGCTCACAATTTTCTTCACAAAACTTCTAATTCTTTTCATACATAATATCAATCTTGCATGCTTGAAACAAGCACCCAATTTTTTCCGCATTCTGAACTCCATGAAGTTGGTGTTTATCAGAAGGAAGGTTGCAGTACTAGTAGTGGAATTCAAGATGCCTGTGAAGGGGCTTTTGTTTCTCACCCAAAACAAAAAGGATGGGTTTCAATGAAGCCTCATGTTTGGTGATTGCTGAAGAAATGTAGTCCAGTTGCAACAAGTAAAGCACCGCAAAGTGGAGCTCGCACAAGAGAATCAACAAGCACCTGGTCCTCTTTGCCATTGATGAGCTCACCAAGTACACAATGAATAACCCCACTAGATAACACACACACAAGAACAAAAATTTTCAGGACAGAATGTGATGGTTTTAGAGGCTATACCAACAGGAGCACTGTCAACTACATTGCAATAACTGCAGGAAAAGGAAGACTTTGCGCTTACTGTAAACTGCATAAAGCACGCCAGCCTTCATTCCCACAATGAAAATCAGAAGCAAGGAGACAATATGTGAACACCGTTTCACACACCATGCAATGACTGCCAACACCAACACTTTCTTATTTTCTCCATCTGTAACAACCACCAAATTCACCCCCACAATTTTTTTTTCCCAGTTAAACAGACAGATTGGCTCCAACAATGTGGCACACATAGGAGGTACAGCAAAAGAGCAAACCCAAGAAAAGAGATAAGAAGTTGGCAACAAGAAAGCCGCTTAAACCTTCTTCCCTCTGGTTGCCTCTGGTGCTTGGACTCCCCACCTCACTCAGACTCTTGAATATGCTGTTGCTCACAACTATCTCAGTAGCAACAAGCACCCCAAGTGCAAATAAGGCAAATATGAACAACCCAGGTGTGGAATAATGCCAAAGTCCTATGGTATGCCAGATATCCAAACCCTGGCAAATTCCAAAAGAAACATGGGAATTACATCAAACAAGAGATTGCAAGAGAATCAGTAGTAGTAGACTCATGCACATAAACTTCAACATCAAAAGCACCTTGGGATGAGCAATGGCCAAATGCTAGTGTCCTTGCTTGAATGAGAACACTATTTCACTATGTAAAATGCATTGAAAGCAATGGGGGTTTAGGTTCAGCGTACAATGTCAAACTTGTCCATTATGAGAACAAAGGCAGCATTGAAGACATAGATACTTAAAGCCCAGATTAGGATGAAGCCTAACAACACCGGGTTGAGGTGGAGCAATGTGATGACAGAGGGCGGTGCAATGAGTACATAACCCACGTATGCAAGTAGCCCAAATGCACAAAGGCTGACATGCATGAAACTCCAGCATATCAGCCCAACCATACATATCTGTATTCCCACCCATTTACCCAATCTTACATGATTAGAAACTCTTTTTCTTTCCTGGTGATTGCACAAGGCAGATGGAGACAAAAAGATTTCAGATTGAACAACACTTACAGGGAAACCATATGTGAAGAAGTTGATAGTGGCATGTTGGAAAGCAACCATCCATTTTTGCTCCAAAGCCAGCTTCCTTGAGGCTCTGTACACAGAAGCATTATTCACAGCCACTCTCACTAAGTCTCTGCAAATTGATAAATGCAATGATTGAAACAAAGCCACTTAAGACATGTGATACAGGTAGAATTGCCCGTTACCCTAAACCCTAAACCTTCAACAGCAGCAGAGAGACACAATATCCACACAGAACTTATTTGAAAGACACATGTTAAAGAAAACAACAGAATTGGGTGTCTAAGCCACAAATTTTGGAGTTTGCTAGACATTAGTTATATTTCACTCTAAAGTGATGATATTTCCACAGGTGCAAGAAACAGCAGACCTTTAGGCAAATTTACCTCATGTCCTCAGGAGGAGGGATAGTGGATGGCAAGAGCCTCTCATTCAGTGAATCTTTAACACCAATGTGGGCCAGATATGATTGTGATGAACTCTCCTCATTAGCCCTCAATGACAGTGTTGACAAGGCAGATTCTTTCTGGTCATCTTTCATGTCATTCACCACTACGCATAGCTGGCACACAAAATCCCCAAACATCAGAAAACCTTGATGAAAAGGTACCCAATATAAACAACATGAATGAAATACAGATAGAGTAGAAAGAATGAAAGAGATCTAAATTCAGAAACAGTACCAGAATATACAAGGCTATGAGAGATACAGCTTGGATGGCTTCTGTCCATGGAAAATATGGGACTCCAACTTTGAACAAGCCTATGTACTCCACCGCATCCACAACATTTGAGTGCAGTAGAAATGGCATTTGGTAGATGTAAAGCACACTTATATGTGCTCCTGTGTAGAATAGCAGTGGCTTCCACATCCTTTGAACAGATCACACAAAACCCAGCTCTTGTATGTCAGCCTTGCAGTTCCATCATAAAGACAAAAACCACAGTTTCTTCAATTGTGACTAATGTGCCCCAATGAAGATGAGCACATACATACCAGGAAAGCCCAATATAATTGCTTGTCACAGACCAGTGGAATAGGCTGGCACAGCTGCACACAAAATAGGGCAATGCAACCCATGAGGGCCTGGACACCCCTGCCATCAATTGCACCACTGGCAGAACAAATCTCTGCAAACTCAATGTCATTTCAATAGCCTCCTCATCTACATTAGCACACCAACCCACGGTAGTCAATATTGGGAGCGAATCATAGATCACCCGTTATATATTATTTCTCTACGCTACAATTTCACAAGGGACTACTGAGTTCACAGAACAGCAAGTAGTCTATGATCCCGAGTGAACCATCTTGAGCATGATGATCTCAATCCCCACTCACACCATCTCTGTCAACATAGCAATTGTCCACTACTGGAATCAGAAACAACACATTGGGTATGCACCATCCAAAGTAAAATGCAAGAACAAAACTTAAAATGTAGGTACCATATTGTGAGTGCTGGCAATTATACAACGAGATATATTGTCCCTGATGTGAAGCATACAATGCAGTCAACAAAACTCCTAACTGCGGAAGCAGTGAAAAAATTGCTCTCAAATCGAGCTCCCATGGGTCTAACCTGCTCAGACCCCAGCCCCACAAAACTTTAAAACCCACAATCAGGCATCAAACCTAGTTTGTAAAGCAGATTCTGCTGCTACTATTGTGCCCATTGTGAGACCCCATCTTCAGCCTTAGTATCCATTTCCTGATCCAAAACCCACTCACATTTGTCAAGATCATGTACTATATATGTTACTAACTTAAGGCTAGAAGAACAGAAGCCAAACCTGGAAAATCCCAAGATCTTCATCCATTGGTTTTCTAAGATGTGCTTATCCAGTTTCAGCACACCACATGTGAGTCCCACAGCTCCTTCTGTGATTAGCACAGTTCCTGCAAGAAAGATGAGCCCTTTCCATGGCCTGCGTCTGTGACTACCTCTCCAATCTGAAACATACAGAACATCATTTATTGCCTCACACAATTCTAGGCACCCATTCTCTCAAATTCTCATCTCGTGCAATTCACAGTGGTTTTTAAACTCAAGCACCAAAAGCAGAAGCAAATAAAGAGCTCCCAAAGATCTTTTCTTCCTTCTTGCAAATGAATTGTCTTTCTATAATGAACTGCCTGCCCTATCAACAACATCACTAGCAGAGCAGCCTCGTGACTATGAGAAAGATAGTGATCTGCAAACCATTCTGCCTCATTCTTTTGGTTCTCATTTCCTTAGGCTAGATCTACCACAAGCTTCAACTTCTTACCCATCCCTAGTTTCTCACAGTGACATCATTCAAAACCTGGAAAATGGGCAGCCGCAAGGGGCAACACTAAATACCTTGTCTCTGACACTTGTATTGGAAAATGAAAAATGCAATGAGGAAGCACAGGGAAACCAAACTCCAGCTCCCAAACGCAGCTGAGAAACACATCCCATTCAATCGATCAATGCCATCATAAACTAAGTACTACCCCACCAACCAAAAAAGGTGCCCCACAAAAGAGGCAGCAATTGAAACCACCACCTATGCAAGAATCTTGTTTCAACAGTGCATTCTCTAAGCTGAATTCCTCAACTACCAGAACTGAATTGCTTTTTTCTTTACCCTGATAAACAGCAGCTTCAAGAATCCTACTTCTGAGAAATGAGTAACACAAGAAGCAATAACAACAACATTAACATTCTCTGCACATTGACAATTCTTTCTTTCTGAATGTAACTGCAACAACAACAAAGTCCAAATGGATGGCTAAAAAGAACGAAAAACAAAGGATTCTTTGCAAAAGTGACAGAGGGCTGATGTACTCATCCCCACATTCTTTTGCAAAGACTTGAATTTGGATAGATCTGCAGACCTTTTGTACACACTATCTTGCAGCCACTGACTCAGCAAGAGGGTTCAAAAAATGCAGAGAGGATTGAACAGCATGCATACTCAATTCAGGATCTTCTATTTCCACAAAAAAAACATGGCAAGAAACTCAAGAGAACTGGAACTGAGAAATGGCAACTGCAAAGCAGCTGTTAGGACATGTGTGGGATCGGGTAACCAACCACAGAGAAGAAGCAAAGGGGTCAAAACCCCTATACGTAAAGCTCGCATTCTGCTCTCAATCACTGCTGAATTCCAGCTATTGTGTCCTGCTCCTCACTCTTCCGGAAGCTTTGCACTGTTCCAGAGGAGCTTGGAATCTCCGCTACCCATCATTCCAGAACCCCAGAAACACATCCGCAAACGACCTCATTCTGTAAAACTCCGAAGCTCCTGGCGGTCCAGTTCCACATTCCCCGTCTTCATGGGCACACTTCCCCACTTCCCCAGCTGAGAATTTCTTTCACCAACACACAGAAAAACAAACAGAGAGAAAAAAACAGTGTAGGTATCTGAGGGTAAAAGAGGCTGTGTAAAAAGAGCGCCTGCGAAAACCCAATTCAAGAGGGATCTACGGAAGAGAAGCAACCACGGAAAAAGAGGAGAGAGACTGAGACTGTTGTTGCTGTTGTTGCATGGGCTGCTGCTTGCTTGCTGCTGCTACACCAATTCTTCATCAAAACACACCGGATAAAAAGGCGAACTGTTTTGTATCTTCCGGCAAAGAGCAAATCCAAATCCTTACAACCCAAATTCAGAATCGATGTATTGGAAAACAAACAGCAGAAAATCCGTGAAGCTCGCGACTGGTTCTTCTCCTTCCTGTCTCGGGAAGAGGGGCGGCAAGGAAGACACCAGGAGAAACGTTGTGTGGCCCCTTCCTCCCCCCCGCACCCCCCTCCGGGCGGAGAACCTAAGGGTCGGTCTGTCTGTCCGCCGGCTATTACCAGTCACCGGAATGACTCCTGACCACTTACGTGGCGTTCCCTGACACACAGGGATGGTGCCAGGTCACAT
>Ga0209208_10006421_pt1 | contig 16198 bp, 13 predicted proteins | sample S1TSphfallax_3_FD_187694 | JGI IMG/M metagenome (GOLD analysis project Ga0209208, IMG submission 187694) | Host-associated microbial communities from peat moss isolated from Minnesota, USA - S1T2_Fd - Sphagnum fallax MG (SPAdes) (version 2) | ecosystem: Host-associated > Plants > Peat moss >...
CATATGCTTTAGTACTAATGTGATTCTACCTTGACATCCACAGTGAGAGGAGCAGAATCAATTAATAATCTTACATCTTTTGTAATCAGGATGTGTGCGGCATCAATCAGAAGACATTCGTTATTGTTCCAGTTGTTGATGTATTGCTGAAACCAAAAATACAAATAGCACTATGGTCATGCTAGTTAGTCATTCATGCAATTGTGCAGAAAAGTTGAGGATGATGACATTGCTGCTGTCTCCAAGGGAAAAGATCATGAGATGCTTTTGTCTACTTAAATTCAGTTTTGAATCAACTCTGTTTGGAGTACACAGTAACCTCATCTTCTCTCAACTAAACTATGATCTAAGAAGCAAGACTTTGAAATCAGAAAACCTATTGGACTCTATGAGATGGGAATAGGCTGAGAGCATGTATTTGCCATGTTGCAGCTTCATTATTTGCTCTCATTTTCTGCAGACTCTGAGAATCAAGGTTTCCTTTGGTGCCAAGTCAGCATGCTGCTGTTCTCTCATGTAAAACTGTGAAAGTTTGAAGGTTAGTAGTACGTCTGTAACACAACTCATATCTTCATAGAAAAAGACCCTGGAAAACTGTACAGAAATTCCACTTGGTCCAGCTTGTGCCCAAACAGGACGGTGCAGAATCAAGTGTCTAAATACCTTTGCAAGCTTTTCTACATGTGGCCAGTACACTAATTTTGGATGGCTGATATGTTGGTTTTGAAGCTTCAAACTCATGGATCTCAAGTTTTTCTCTCAATTGTCTGCACAGTACAAAAACCTTCATATCTGAAGGGCAGACCATCCTGTTGTGACAATTGGATTAGCATTTGGATTGCTAAAGCTTCAAGCTGCCCACCAGTGTATGTTGGCTGGCAGCTACATGTCTCATACATACCTGGGCTCACAGTTGACCCACTACACTTTGTCTTACATAGAAAGTGTCAAAAACTGCTTACTGGAATATGACTTGTGGCAGTCTGCAAGTACTTTCTTCCAGAACTGTGGCCTCAAAACTGTCTTGGTGAAGACTCTCACTGCATGACAAACTGGTCCCTTTCTTCATCATTCCCTTTCTCTCTTTATCTCTCTGTTCTTCCACATGTGAAATATGGTTCATGCTCAGGCTCCAACCTCATCTGTTGTGTTCATGCTTTCACCCTTGTCAATTTAGCCAACCTCTCTCTTTCTCTTACTTTCTGCTGGCATGTGTGCAACCCATCTTTGAACAGTAATCTGCTCTCATTTACAATAGCTTGGCCTGCATTTCTGACAGAACAAAGTCTTCAGATTCATGAGCATGGACATTGTCATCATCTATTATTGCAGAAGCAACACTTTCAAGCGATTTATTAAAACCCTGTCTTCTTATCTGAGTCCCAGCATAACATCATCAGCTAATATGCTCCCAATGTCACAACTCAAAAGTGCATAAAGGTAGCCATGCACGTTACATATATGGCCTTGAATGGACTCCTCGAGCTGTGAAAACCTGAGTGTCCAAATCCTGTAAACAATTGATTCATCAATTACAGTGTGGGTAAGTTTAGCAAAAGTTCATTTGAAAGACTTACTGTCTGCAGCATTTCAGAGACCCACTCACCCATGATCACCACTCAGGAAGCAAGCAAGCAGCCCCATGAAGAATCACATGGTTTTTTTCTTTTGCAAAATGTTAGTATGTACATGATTTGGAGTATTATGATCTCCATTGGGATTGTACCAAGCCAGAAGAAGAGAGCCTCCTCCTCATGGCTGAGACCCATGGATACCTTGATGTTCGTTTGTGTGGGTGTTCAAATTGCTGCCGCTCAGTGATGTGCTAGATGATAAGCAGCAAGCGGCAGGGCATCCAAAGCCTAGAAAATGTGGAGTCCAAGCAAAGCAAGAAGAACATCTGCTCAGGAGCATCATTCATTCTTCTTCTTCTTCTTTGTCTTCATCACTTTGGAACCTAATCAATCTAAACTGATTCTGTATTTCCCCATCTTTGCAAAGGGATTTTGTAGGGATCTTAAATGAACTCCCGACATGATGATGATGATCTGCAAATGCTTGTGTACAAAGGAGGTGGAGGAGGAGGAAGAAGAAGAGGGCCTAATTAGCCCTATTTGTAAGCTGCTGCTGCTGCTGTTGTTGGCAGTGGAGCTCAAGTGCTGTTGTTGGCAGTGGAGCTCAAGCTTGTTGGAAGGAGTATCAAGATTTACAGAAGAATGGTTGAGGCTAATCCCCATGTATTGGAATTCCAACAACAAATTTGATTGTTCAAGGGCACCAAGCAAGGGAGCCCAAAGTTGTGTAGTGAATTCTCGCAGCCGCAGCCGGTTGAGAGCTTTCAAATAGTTGCAACAATCATGGTCACGAGAGATGGTACCCTCTGAGCCATATGCGTTTCGATCAGTTAGCATATCCAGTGGATGTGGCACATTCAGAAATGCCCTTTCTGCATACCACAACTGTCTGGCCTTGCATGCATAATCCACGTGCTCCTGGTGAGAGGTCTTGTTGTATTCTGCTGTTGTTCTTGCTGCTGCTGCTGCTGGGTGAAGCTGGGAGCAGCTGATTGGATGCCTTAAAAAATACAAGCCACTGCCTGGTGGCAACAGAGAGTGACCAGGAGCTTCATCTTCCTCAGGTTGTAAGATCACCATTTCGCCTAGAGGCCCATATATCAATCGCTGCACATAGATCACAGACACACATGGAAGAAGAAGAAGCTTAGGATGAGACTGTAGAATCAATGCAGCTCAAATTGCGAAGGCAAGAAGAGCAGGAGGAGATTGTGATTACTGACTGGGTAGGTCATTGATCAAACCCTAACCTGTTGGAGAAGGCAAGAGAGGTTCCTGAAGTTGCCATTCATGCGTTTCAGAACAACAGTCACATGGTCAGGGTAATCGCAAGCAAAGGTGCGAGGGACGATATCAAGGTGCATCACCACTGACTGTATATGGCTTCGAGGCAGTCCCAGTTTGTGTAGCAACAGCTCTCCCCCACACATAATGCAAGGAGAACCAAAAGTGTAGACTGGTAGCAATGCTGACACTGGTATTGCTTTGCGCAGGCATAGCATGAGAGACAGAAGCATGGCCAAGCTGCCACCTAAAGAATGACCTGTGAAACGAATGCGTGCATCCTTCCCATGTGCTGCCATATGTGCTTGCACTAATGGCAGCACTTGCTCATACAATCCCTTTGCAGCTTCATAGATCCCTCGGTGCACCATTGTTTCCAAACCTGGATCCTGTAGGAAGAACACAAGCAGGCATTATGTTGTCAGTATTGGAGATCATGATTCATGACCTTGCAACCTGCACCCACTTTCTGAAAGTACTTCCTTATGAACCTGAACCATGTTCGACCCATATCAGATCATGTATCTGTGTAGGTTCAAACATATTTGACATCTCTAGTTCCTGGACAAGATCCAGTTCACTAAAAGAGAATGTAAAACCTCACACAAAAAGCTCATGATAGATGTGTGAGAGATAAAGCTTTGTCGTTTCAGCCATTACAATGGATCCGTGAGTTATCCATAAAGTCAGGCGATTAGAGACCCAAACTAGTTTTTTCACCAATTTTGGTGGTAAACTGAGTTTCATCCTGTGATTCCTTTTTCCTGAGCGCCTGCACTGTTGCTACATATATTTTCACTGCTCCTACCTGTACAACTACTATAATTACTCTCAAACCTTTTGCATTAAATGGCGAGTTTCAGCATTTCATACCCAGATTTAATAAAATTTCCTTACTTTGTGGATACCACTGAAAGAGGAGATAGGGGGCGAAAGCATAGGAGATTGGGGGTGAAACAGAGGGTGACTTTAGGGATAACTCTTAATGTGTACAGTATGTCGTGTTTGTTGTGGCATATATTAGATTAAAATGACAATTTGACTTTAGTTAATAGCACATATCACACAAAGTGGTTCAAGACTCGCCTCAAATTGTGTTGGCTCAAATTGTAAGTTGGTTTGCCAAGATGCTAGTGATTCAGATCCCTGCACAAAATGCAAAACAACAAACAATCTATGTAGTGTTGGAGATGATCCATATTCCTATGATTCTTCTGTTGTACAGGAGAAGGAAATTTAGGTCAAAGAAGTCTGACTTGCAATTTTCTCTAAGCCCTCCCAGCAACTGCTGGAAGAATTTTCTTTCTGGAGTTGTGAATTGTTGTTGTTACCTGTATGACAAAGACTTGGGTGTGGCTGGCTTGATCATCACACATGAACCACTCACATGGGCATCTGTGTTGCACTACTGATCGTGGGTCCAAATTCTTCCCTTCAGAATCGTGGGCAATTGCAGGATAAGATGAAGAGATGGGAAACTGTACTCCCAGCACAGCACTTAATGGATCCAATTCATCCACCCCATCGCCACCAAGTCTAAAGCGTGGAAGTTCTTTCAAATCCTCCATGGACTTCTGATGTGAGCTAGAAGAAGATTCATGAGCTTCAGCTTCTGCAGAAATCGAAGCCTTCAACAATCGGCCAACAACTGGTTTAGGCTTTGTATGCTTGTCTCTTGCTGCTGCTCCTGTTTGAGATTCTGGTACTTCCATGACACTAGCACTTGCAGCAGTTGAGGGTAGGGTTGCAGCAGCAGCAGCAGCAGCACGTCGTTTTTCTGCTTGTGCAATTGCAACCTTCACCATGACAGCTGCAGCTTTGATGTCCAAGGATGAAGTCCTCAACCTGAGATTATGCTGCTGGAATAGTTTCTCAGGCTGCACTGACACCACACACACATATGCAGTGCATCCTGTCATGGGGGGGTGCAGTAAATTCCAAAGCCATGAGCTCAGATGGAAAGCAAGGTAACAAGGATGCACATGAGAAACAGGGATGGTCAAAGCGAAGAATTTCACAAGAAGAAAATGCAGGGAGCTCATGAAGAGCAGGGATTTATGTGGATTTCAAGGAGCCAACCTCAATTGCTGGAATGTTGTAAGCAAGGGTGCACATGTGAGCCATCTGTGCAACACGCTTCAGCTCAGATGACGAAGCCGGGTGAAGGAACTTGGAGAAATAATCCTTGTTTTGAGCTATGGTCATATGTGGAGGCTGTGCCATGTCCATGATGATCATCTCCTCCTCCTGAATATTGGATCCAATACAGCTGTTGCTGTGATCCGCCGTGAGTCCCACAGTTGAAGAAGCACATCCCTGACATCCACATTGGGGCAGTAGGAATTCTTGGCCACAGCAGGTTGAAGATTCAGAATCTGCTGCCAGCTTGTGATCGACCATCGCAGGTCCTGCAGCTTGTGGAACACTCGTGTTCTGCTGTCTTTTCCAGAAAGCTCCCAGATTCACAAAATTCTGTACCCAAGGCTTGGGTACTTCGTCGAATCTCAAAGGATTTCCTATGATTGAATCCACCCCAGATTCTTGTGCTACAGAATCCGTCTCCTCTGCAGCCATGCTAATAGCATTCTTGATCACTTCGGCTGATTCCTGAAACTGGGCACTGGCAGCTTCTTGCTCCTGCTGCATATCGACGGCCTGATGATCTTCTGCCGTCGTCCTTGAAGAATTTCTTGATGGGTTCAACATACCATCTCCAATCTCTTGCTTCACAAAATCAACAGGTGAGGTATCCGAAAGCTGTTCATGATCAGCAGTGGTGCTGGTTCTAGTGGGATCTTCTTCTTCCGGGCGATTATTAAACCACAAGAATTTGAGAGGTGAGGGAAACGCAAAGCGTGAAGGAGGAGGTAAGGGCAAAGGGACGAAGCTGGTGGGAGGACCATGACTAGGGCTACTTCTATTCATGTGCTTGGACTTGTTAGCCCGATCATCAGCGCGACTAGTGCGCTGCATCGAGACTTTAGAACTCATGGCAGTGAAACTAGATTCCGACGACGATGTTGCTGCGCCTGCAGGATGCAAAAACGTCGTGACCCACCCGCCAGAAGCTACTGATCTAGAGTACAAGATCATCACCCTCTCCATGATCTTGCAGTGAAAAAAAAATTCCGACCAATTGATGAATGATCTCCTGCTACAATTCTTTGATTCCTCGGGCTAGACTGTCTGCTGATCTGCAGAGCATCAAAGTTCTGGACTCTTTACACTGTAAGCTACATTAGGCAGTCGATGCTGCAGGCCGAACTTACAAAAGAATATTACAGAATTTCTCGATCAGAATTTGATGTATGTGTAGTATGAATGCGTTTTGGAGAACTGGGTCGGCTCCTGATCGATCTTCTAATTAGTGTTTAGATCATCAAAAGCCGTGAAGTATCTATCTGTACAGAGATTTGTGAAGCAATTGTAGAGTAACAACAAGCCACAACGTCGGATTCAGAAGTTTGCAGATCAATTTGGTGCAGAAATTAACGGGGAGTGATCAGCAGCGGTTGCCGTCATTTGCTGCTGTTTTATGAGATTTACTGCACAAACTCTTGACACACGCGAAGAAGAAGAAGGAATAGGAGAGATCTGGGGTTCCACTTTCTCTCAAAACGTAACGCGATCAGAATTAGATCAGATGCAGACGAGAGACTGATTAGAGAGGCAAAAGAAGGGGCAACTGGCAGCGCACGCGCATTTAATGAATGTTCTAGCTACCTCTCTACTCCAGCATCGGATGGCGCTTACACGTCAGTTGGAAGCTATCCGACACCCTCCTCTTTCCAACAACAAGTTCTTCTTCATCTTCTTCTTCTTCTGCTTTGGAGCTATTCTCGTAAAGCAACCGTTTTAGACTATTACTCTTAAGTCTACCCATCTGCGACAGTTCCCTTGAAAACCGTTCAAGCTGACGACATGCAGCTTAGAACTCTGATCAATCTGTGATTAGGACAAATCAGCTTGACTACTAGACAAACTTAGGGTAATTTATGAGCTTCAACTGAGATTCATTGGTTGCCTGCCCTGATTCAATGATCAGATTGGTCGTCAAATAGGCTGCTGTTGCTGAAAAGAAACTTGTAGCAGGTGGCTGCACTAGTACTGACAGTTTAGTGGGTTTTTTGGGGCTCAATTCTGTGATGCAGCGCCAAACTGAGAAAGATTTACCCAGATTTGGCTAAAAGCTCAAATATATACAAAAGTAGGGTTTTTTAAACATGCTTTTATATTTTTTGCTACATACTTGATTTTAGCATTTTTCATGTGTAATGTAGCTTTCTGGCTGTAATATCCATGTATAGAAATATGTGGCGACCTTTTTCTGAAATACTTTTGGTCGAATATTTTTCTAGCTATTGAAAATTTCAAAAAAGTACTTGATTTTAGCATTTTTCATGTGTAATGTAGCTTTCTGGCTGTAATATGTAGCCAGCCAAAAAGAAAGGCTATCCTACACTAGTAGGACATTCGTCACGGTGAAGTTTTGCAAGTGCAATCTGTGACCAAAAAAAGCCCACATGGATAAGCTCTGGGGACGTATGTTGCTGATCTGCTGCACATGATAATGATCCTAAGATTAGCGGTAGATTAACTAGGTGCGATGTTTGCTGATCAGATCGTTAAGAAAAGCGTGTTGTCCGTTTGTGTGTGTAGTAGTGGCGTAAAAATAAGTATGTAGATCATGGGGAGGTGGGGGGGGAGAGAGAGAAGCCCGGCTGGGCTGGCTAGCTAAAAACGTACAACGAACAAAGGCAACCGCATGACTAGGCACCTCGCCTGCATCTCTGTTGCTGCTGCCCTATTTCGCCCCATGTTTTGCTTGCCCGAGGAGAGTAGTGGTATCCCGCAACACGCAACGGATCGTGGCACTAGGTTTCTTGTGTGTACGTGGCGAAAGATGCCGTCGAGCCTTGTAACAATTGCCAATGAAGGTAATATTGTGACTTAGTGGTTGCTTGTAAGGCAGGTGATTCCGTTTCCACGGCACGGACTCTCGTCTCTCTTGAATTGCGCCCAGCCCTCTGTTCTTCACTTTCCTTGCTTTTTTTCTCTTTTTTTTCACACTGTGATGCACGTTGCTTGCCACCTAATAACACTACCCTTCTTACTTGCTTTTTCATTTCCTTCCCCCCCACTCTTTGTGAAATCCCTTTCCATTTGTTCTTCCTATGTGAATCTCTTGCAGTCTATTCATCTCCTCTTTCTCCACCAGGCTAGCTTAATGTGTCCCTTTCCATTTCTTCTTCTTCGTCTGTTCTCTTGCAATCCATCTCTCCCCCTCTCCCCACCCTTGTTTCCATTTCTTCTTCTGTGTTCTCATTCAATCCATCCCCTCCTCTCTCCCCAACACTCGTTTCGATTTCTATATCTTTCTCCTCCTGCTAGTCTACTGCTCCAATACATTCCATCTACATCCATGTGCCCTGTCCATATCCTTGTTTTTTCTTTTGCTTTCATCTTCTTCTTTTTATTGTGATCTATTGCAATACATCCATCTCCGGATGCTAATGAGTAGGATAAAGCCCCAGGCAGCAAGCTTTAGCACAATCTGAAACATGTGAGGTGGAAGCTCGGTTCCACCTCGCACAGGCCTCATTCTAGTAAAGCCAATGGCCAAAGGCTTTACCAACCATTAAGACCTGTGCTAATGTTTTTTTTTTGAAAAATTCCCATGATACCACAATGAAAAGCAAACCATATCAAACATTTCAAAAAACAAAACGCTTGCATAAGTGAGCATTACATTTAAAAGCTTGAGAAAAACCCTTTCAAACAAGCCTCCAGAGTTTTTTTTCAACTACATTTTGCGAGCAAATATAAAAGGTTTGGAGCTAGAATTTGCTTATGTTCCTTTTTTTGGTCCAATATTTATAAACATTGTGAATTTTAAACCCATTCAATGAAATGAAGTGCAAGGATGAATTATCATCTGAATGGATTATGGGTGCAATTGACTAACCCAATGAAGTCATTTTGTATGGAGAAAAAATGGACTCAAGCAATCCGTCAGCATGGATGAAATGGATTTTGATCAATGAATCTATCATTATTGATTGGATGAATTCCATGGATGATTATGTCCAAAATGCAATGACATGAATTTTTCAGGGATGCAAAATGACACAACTAGATGAGATGTCTTGTAATGAATGAATGAAACAATCTTATGAAACTTCATGTTGTTCAAAATGAAATAAGTTTCATCCATGAATTACAATCAATGAATAGATTAACCTTCTTTCATAACTTTTGTGGATGCAATTTAATGAAATTCTCAAATGAAATCAAGTTCATCTAGGAAATATAATCTACAATGTTTTTCCATTCAAGGAATATAGTTCATTCATAGTTTCATTTCATCCAAAAAAATTCATCCACATTTTAAAGATGGGCATTCATGAAATATCATTTGTGAATTTTCAATGCATGAATGGCTGTGCTTACATGGATGAAAATTCAAGGTGAAAAAAGATCATCCATGTGGAATATTGCCCAAAATTTTGCATTCATTATGGCCAACAAGATTCAGGGGTGGGGGAAAACTATATCACAATAGATTTTTTTTGTGCCCATCAAAACCCCTACCACCTATTGCACGTGGGCCCTCGCGATGCTCCTGGTATTGTTGGAAAGCCTTGATTAGTAGGGGTGCATCAAGGTGGTTTGAAAGTGTTTAAAACCTATGATGCAAGAGTTATTGAATATTGAACAATTTTGTCCAAAAAAAATCCAAATCAAAACTAAATGTTTTTGGGAAATTGAGGCCTGCTCTTGGTACTATTGGAAAGCCCTCAACAAATAAGATTTAAGGGAATCAATCTCATAATTTCTAGGCCTAAGTTATAAAGTTTGAGAAATTTTTGTGATTGAAAAATAATTTAAAATATTTTTTCACAATTGGGCTTTACTCCATGTGCATATTGCATGCACTTGAAAAAGCAATTGACCTTAACCCTCAATAACCAATGCCAAGTGACAAGAGGAAGTTGTATCCATATAACCTCCCAATAGCTGGAATTTTGTCACATTTTTAAAAATGGGACTTGGTAGAGTTGTAGGGGACTTCAATCTGAATCTTTTGGTAGTAAAAATGTGTAATTTGGGTGAGAAATGAAAAATTCCTCATCATTGAAAGTGCATTTTTATGAGATCTGGCCAGCTTTCAAGATTTGGTGTTTTGAGAGTATTTGATTTAGCTACTACCATAGTTCAATGATTTAAAAACTTTTATAGAAAATGGAAGTTGGGCATATGAGCTTGGTGGAAAAATAAATTTAACATTTGGACTTGAGATGAGAGAGAAATGAGTGATCAAAGTTAAACATACAATGTTTACACACAAGCCCACCCGCCAAAAAAAAGCAACTTATTTTTTCTGTTCTAGGGCATATTGTCAAGGCCCAGCGCCTCTCAGAACCCTGGGTAACTCCACCTTCAAAACTGGCAAAACTGGACTTTTCATAGCATGATAGCAAAACTTGAGGTGCATGAAGATTTTTCTCCATTTCCAAGCTCAAGTTTGTTTATAAATAAGCTTGAGAGACAAATGGCAGATCAGAGGGGCAAGAGAGAACAAGAAGGTGTTCCTATAACATACAGGTGTCAATTTTTGGTGTGGGATAGTGAAGGTAGGAGTACTAGGGAAGAGGCATTGGGATCTGCACTGATGTTTAAGGGTTAAGAAGTTTAGCCTGAAGGGTGCAATCTCTCCGAGGTGACAAGACGTTCATATAGTTCACTTCTTAAACCAAGCCATCAAGCAGATTTTAGTCTCACCTTCACTTTTGTGAATGTAAGTCTTTCATTCTTTTATTGATTAGAGATAATATTAAAACTTGGCTTTATTTCCTTAAAATATTCTTGTGACTACAATTACCAGAGTCGGGTAAGGCTCAAGGGCTGGGGTGTTCTCAAACTAACAGGCCCTGAGTCTGGAGGCCAAGGACCCCTTAATTTATTGATGATTGGCAGGTTTTCATCATGTGTATTTCTTTTTTTTCATCAACTAAAGTGGGCCAGCACTTAAAAGTGTGTAGTGGGTCTCAAAATCAGCTTGGCATGAAGATGCAAAACACTTTAGTACTCCTCAGTACAGGAACCTAAGAAGAAAGAGTAAGGTAAGGCCTCAGGGCAAGGAGAGGCTCTAAACTAGGGGCCTAGGATGAGGTGGTAGGTGTAAGAGGCCTCTTGTTTTTGAGGGCCTCTTGTTTTTGAGGAGGCATTATTATTGACTATTAGATTGCCTCCAAATACATTAAGAAATTTTATCCCAAGTGCATCTCAAATTCAAAAGGGTGCGACATAAAAAAAATTGTGAAACCCACGAGTCACTACCACGTCAACTGTCCACAAAACACTTAATAATAGATCAGTGTTGAAGTCCACCAAGCACTTAATAATAGGAAGTCAAGTCCCAGACGGTGACAAAACCGCATCTAAAAGGACGCTGCTTTTTGGGTGTGAACGCTGCTTTTTGGGTGTGAAGGAAAGGGAGGAGGGTGGAGGAGGGATGTTGTTAAGAAAGAGATGACTTCAAGTGTCCAAGAAGCACTGCATAATTGGTTAGGAAGCCCCTAACAGGGACAAAACCTGAATGGAAAAGCGACTAAAAAGGTGCTGTTTTAACATTCATAGACCAACGAGAGTGTCTCGCAACAAATTGGGTTTTAGAGGGATAAGAAAAGGAAAAACACAGCCATCAAGTGGCGTTTATGATCATCTGAGAATTACAGTTTTGAGTTGTATTGCCAACTCTGACAAAAGAAACCAAAGCCACTTGTGGTGGAATGTTTCACCAATGTTTCTACCACACTAGGTATGGCAAGTTCAAACATCAAACCAGCAAGAAATCAAAATACAAAAAAAATTCATGAAATTCAGAGACAAAGTGAACTCACAATTAACAGTTACAAGGTAACAACTAACAACGTTTAGTGAACATTCCTCCAAATGTGAGACAAAATGACAGTCCTGCAGGCATTTCATTTTGCCACTTTCATTATATCTTTCCCCAAAACTCATGAGGCAACACAAGAACAATTTTACAAAAGAAAATCTGCTGAATGCTTGGCAAAACTCGAGACAGGGGGCTTTACCAAAATAAGCGCTTGTATAATACAGCTTTCATTGGCCTGCTGTTGAATTCTTCATTCCAATTCAAAATTCGTAACTCAAATTGAATTTGCAGTTAAGAAACAAGGGCGGGTTGATGAGATTGTCACCTCTGCAACAACTCTGTCCACGAGGAGGAGAGAGAGAGAGAGAGGAACGTTTCTGCCGACGGTTCGTTATGTTGTCACACTCTGACTAGGATACTTTACTCCTTTGCCCTGGTTTTCAAGCGGTTGAAGCATCGTGGCACTTCTCTCAATGGCCCAATGCTTTCTCTTTCATGGATTAGATCGATGACACTCCTCCCCAATCGCCTATATCCAACACCCAGTGAACATAATCAACAGATTTTGTGTTGACTGATTGGCATCTGCAGTAGTCAGCACACAAAGGACAAACATCGCTTCCATTTTAACTATGGTGTATGCAAATAACTTGTTTTGTGAAGAAGATTGGCTTACCCATTATTTAGAGCCAAACATCGCTTCCATTTTAACTATGGTGTATGCAAATAACTTGTTTTGTGAAGAAGATTGGCTTACCCATTATTTAGAGCTAAGAAGAGTTCCAAAAATGCACTTTATTCAGGGTAATATCTTTTAAGTATCATATTCAAATTTAATGTTAAATGTTCGCCTCTCCCAAATTCATAAACAATACATATTGAGTAGTATACATTAGTCGATTTTTTTGGGTGAAAAATCATCAAAAGTTGACATAGCTTTTTGAAAGTAGAATATTTTTTCACAATATTTTTTCGAAAAATAAATCCCTAAAAATGATAGACAAAAAAAATTCGGGAAAAATATTGTCACATTTATGTCTATTAGTTATATTTTTAAGAGCTCCTTCAAATAATGTCATCAATTAAGTTGAAATTTGCCTGGGGATGCTTGTCACCCTATCTCTAGTAAGAAATTGAAAAAAAAAACATCAATATGCATTGAAAGAATGTCTAAATGTCACACATGGGTCAATAATTGTGGCCAACAAACTGAAAGTAGTCATTTTCTTTTATAACATGATGATAAGGATGATAAATCCTCATTAAACTTCATTATTTAAAAAACACACCAATTTGATAGCAAAGGGAGGAACAAAAAGAGAGGATCATGATCCAAAACAAAAAAACAAGGAATCCTCAAAGAACAACCTATGTCCTAAACCTTTTAATAGTCACCTAAAACAAATTAAACAAAAAAAAATACAAGAATCTTAGAAAAAACACAAAGCATAAAAGAGGCTTCACTAGCAACAATGGTTTGTTCAAGAGAGAGGTGGCATGAAGTCTCTACATAACCATTAACACCCTATGGTTATAAAATGTTCACAAAACCAATAAAGCAAAGCTTCTAATACCACACCATGTTAGCACATAGATAAAGAAAGTTGTTGGCTTGTTAATATAAGCATTTAAATACCTCTATGGCAAAAAGGAAAACACATTCTCAAGGTGTTAATGTGATAGAGCCCATCCTTTGCTTGTGTTGCAATTGTTATGACCATTTTTTTAAATGGCTACTTGCGAAACGAAATTTGTTTGAATGGGATTGACAATGATGACATTAGTTAAAATGCACAATGTCAATCCACCAACATGAAGGCTAGAAAGAGGGTTATGGAAGGACATGTGTTTGTTCACGAAAAACATGAAACCCAACATGTCTAATGATGGAAACATATGCATCCCAAATGATGTCACATGATGCATTGCATTCCTTTCCAAAGGAACACTGAAAAAAGTATATCCCCATTGGATATATAGGTTGATCATAGATGCAACAACCCAAACCAAGAGCTATCATTTAGGGAAGACCCAACTTGGTGCATAGTGTTATGAAGAAAATGTCTAAGGCCATACAAAATGATGAAATGATTGGTCAAGCATTTGAACCCAGACAAACACAAACAACCTATGTGATGAGAATCAAAATTGATGTCAAAAATGATGTTGGAAAAAAAATGTTCAAGCAATGTTTATGAAATGTTCTCCTAAAAATGATTCACTCCCATTTTTTTTAATTATTCAAAAATGAAAATACAAGTTTGTGCTACAGGGAAAAAATAATCATGCACCAACTTAAATTGTTGTCTCTTATAACCTTTAATAAGAATGGGCAATGATCTTGCAAAAATCTAAAAATAAGGATTAGAACCACAAATGCCCATATTATTCTCAAATAAAACACTAAAGCAAGGACTTGAATGGAGATGAAACCTATCCCCTTTCTAAAGATGGGGAAAGAAATCAATTAACAAACTAACAGGTTTGTAGACACTCTAAAAAACATTGGACTTGAAAAACTCCCAAAATTCTAGATAAAATGTTTTGTGTTAGAAGCCCATTGGGGGGGGGGTCAGGGGGGATGAAAGGGGGGATGAAAAAAATAAAATTTCATTTGGGCAAAACATTCAACAACCATGTAGATGTCCCCTAACATTATTAAAAGTTTTTTTAGATTATGAACATCATCATCCAAGGCTTCTTCAAAAAATGAAAACAAAGGAGGGAAAGCTAGAAGGTCTTTTGAAAAAATTTGACACCCACAAATATCTTCCATAAATTTAAAAAAGTGTAGCCCATTTTCACACCATTGTGATGATAACTTCATCCAAATTTTGACATACATGCAAATTTACAACTAGTAGTGTTGCTTCAAAAGCATCAACAAGAAATTTACAACTAGTAGTGTTGCTTCAAAAGCATCAACAAGAGCCACATCATTATGACCTTTACAAACTAATTTGAATGAAGTACAATTTTTAAAATAATGTGAAACCAAATTTAGACTTGTGAATATGCACATGAAATAAACATCTTTAAAAGTGTCAATAAAAAAAAGATGATTGCTTTTGATTGAGCAAACTTGATGATTAGCCCACATGGTAATAATAAAATGGTTCTTAATTTGGTCTAAATTTCATGTTTATGAATGGGGTTGAAAAAACAATAAACATTATGTTGGATGTGATAAACATGTATAAGGAATGTGAGTGGGGATGCCACGAAAAGAGTTTCATCGATATTTGGTAGAAGTATAATAATGGCCTTTGAACCTTGTTTCATTGTTTAAAATTATAATTAACAAAAGGATCAGCAAAATAGTTGAATTTACACTAGAAAAAATTTATAGTAAGAATTTGTTTTTTCAATTTTTTCATGTTGCACCAAAAATGACAATCAACAACAAGACAATTAAACCAAATCTAGCTACAAGACAAATAAAGAAATAGAAAATCTAGGAATCATACTACATGTTGGTGAACAACTAAAATTTATTAGCTAAATATCATGATTTCAAAAAAAGAAAGTTAGAATCTACCCACACCTTGCAAAAATCTTGGCAATTTCATAATTTTCTTCTTCCAAATGTGATGATTTTTTTTGGAAATTTTCCAAAAAGTGCCCTCTAAGATATTACTTGGGACTTTTTTTCATAGCAAAATGGCAAAGTTTTGGCCGTAAAAAATAAATCACTAATACCAAAATGCGTAGATCTACAATAAGAATGTCATTTTGTGGTCAAATGTTTTTTGAAATATACATCATAGTTGGTCATAACTAATGTTACATAGGTACTAGAAATAGATACTAAACATTTTTTGATTCATATAAAAAATATGACGAGAAAATTAATAATAAAATGAAAGGACTTTTGGACAAATAGGTTCTAAAGAAACGAAATTTGGCCAAGTCCTCTTGTGGAAAATTGCCAACCCACCTACTTCACAAATTTGAAAAAAGAGAGCCATAATTGGAAGTCTTGGAACTGGGGATTTGTATTTGAGTTGAAGGTTCATTTATGTGTTTAAAGGAAATTCTTGTTAGGGAAGGCGATTGAAAATGAATGAAGAAATTTGGAAAAGTTTTCTCTCGATTTTTCCCTCTTTTTTGGGTTGGTTTTTTTAACCATGATGAATTGAGAATCTGGAGACTGGGCTATTGGGGGAAGCTTCAATTGCACTGGGCACCCTCAGTAATAAGTATTAAAGTAGAAGTTACATTAGAGTGTTTTTTCATGATCATAGGGTTAGGAAGGCAGAAAAAACCCCAACTATGGTGTGGAGTAAGTTAGTTGTTTGTTGCTCATGAGTTGCAAACACTAGTTGCTTGTGAGTTATGAGCACAAGTCAATTGTTTTTGTGAAAGCTGTTTTTTTAAAACCTCACATGGTCATCTAGTGGACAGGGAATAACATATTCCACCTACAAAATTACAGGTA
>Ga0209208_10006422_pt1 | contig 16196 bp, 17 predicted proteins | sample S1TSphfallax_3_FD_187694 | JGI IMG/M metagenome (GOLD analysis project Ga0209208, IMG submission 187694) | Host-associated microbial communities from peat moss isolated from Minnesota, USA - S1T2_Fd - Sphagnum fallax MG (SPAdes) (version 2) | ecosystem: Host-associated > Plants > Peat moss >...
AATACCCAGGTGAGGTGGTGCAGGTGGCAAGACTTGCTGCTTTACTGCGTGGATCACTTGCATTCATGCTCATCCCAGTCTCGAGTTTAATGGCTTCCAAGATTCCTTGGAAGACATCACACATAGCCGGCCGGTGGAAACTTGATGGCTCCACACATGAGATTGCAAGTTCAGCAAACTTCCACATTGATTCCGAACTGTAGAACTGACCCAAGGCTGGGTCAACAATTGATTCAATGTCGCCTCTTTGTAATAGCCCCCTTGCCTAATTTTTACATCACATGACAAAAATCCCATTTTTGTGGCAGCTGGTGTCAGTAGTAGTACATTATGGTTCACAAAATATGGTTTTCAAGTACTATTTGAATGTGAATTCTTCAACACTCAGCCAAGCAGTAATTCAAGGACCCAAGCATTTTCTTTTTGTGAGTTTCTAAAGTCTTGCTCCTCTTCCTGATCGCATGAGCTAATAGTTTATGTGTTTGCCAATGGGAGGAAGGAGTGGTATAAAGAAGAGCCTTACCCAAGTGACGAGACTGAAGTCTATCTGTTTTGGTGAGATTGGTTCACGTCCTGAGATGAGCTCAAGAAGAACTACTCCAAAGCTGTAAACATCACTCTTCATTGTCAGCTGCTGCAATTGATAATACCTGTGCACACACAGACACATAACCATCAATTCTGGGTGCAGTCTGCCTTAAAGCCCAGCACTGGTTGTCGTGATGATCTTCTTCATCTTCTTAGAAACATTTCTTGGCTATGGAAGTCAAGGAAGTACAAAACTTGTGAGATGGATAGTACTTCTTCTACTACATCAATGGACTTTTGGAGACCACAAGTCATGCACTTAGAGCTCAGAGAAGCTAGGAAGACTTGGGGTTATGTTGGCTGCTCAGATATCCAAAGAAAAAAAACCTATTGGAGAATTTCTATTGGTAACAGTAGGAAAAGAAAAACCCAAGTGGGAAAGTGTTAAAAAAATAAAGAACTGGGTGTACTTACTCAGGGTCAAGATAGCCTATGGTTCCTTGGATGGTGCTTGAAATATGTGTGAACTCATCTGAGGTGAGTTTCGAGAGTCCAAAGTCGGATACTTTGGCCACCATCTTGTTAGTGAGGAGGATGTTACTGCTTTTCACATCCCTGTGGATAATTCCTGGACTGCAACCAGTGTGCAAATACTCCAGTCCTGAAGAGTTACCCCACACACAAAATTGACCCACTGTTGAAAGTCTGGCAATTTCAGCTCAAGATCAACAACAGAGCACAAAGTAGTATGTAGTCAAGATTTTGTTATCTCTCAGATCAAGCCTGTTCTCAGGTTAAGATGTTTCCTTGAAGCCATACTAGTTCTTGAAATATGAATAGTGACCAAACCAACTCAATTATCCTATTCATTTTAACACTTTTTTTTTTAATCAAGTTCTCCTCAACTTGAAATTGCAAAGTAAAGAAATTGCTTGCTTTCTCCATCCAGTGGCAAAAATTCAAACCAATTCTTTTTTTGGGCACCTTTTGCAGCATCATGGGCAATATTGAGGCGAGTCATCCAGTCAAGTGGATCTGAAACTGCTGATGGTCCTGAACAAGAGACCCAAAAAAGAAGCTTTGTTTTAAAGTGTTCAATCTGCAAAAAGTGGTGAAAAGCAATACTATTGTTGAAACATCATGGTGTACATATAAAGGAAAAGCTCATGAGGATTTAATTGACTGTAAGAAGTTTTTTCTACCGTGGAGGCAGTCATGAAGTGATCCATTCGGCATATATTCGTATACAAGGATTCGATCTTTTGCATGCTGGCAGTACCCAATCATAGCCACCAAGTTCCGATGATGCACTCGTGACAACAAAGTCACCTGCACCCATTGACCCACCCAAATGTTGTAACAAGTCTAAAAACATATGATTCATTGGAGGCATACAACATAATAGATCCTCATTTTACTCAAGAAAATTTCCTTCCAAAGTAATGGGTTTTCTTTCTAGCAAATAGATCTTTCATTTCTATTCATGGATTGAGGGAGGAGTTGTCCCAATTGTGGAGGCAATCATTCATGTCCTTTAGAGATTTAAGACATGTTATTGGCTGACCTCATTTGTGAACTCACGGGCTCCTTGGCGGGAATCACCAGCCAAAACTTTGACTGCAATTTCTTGATTCTCTTTAGTCTTCCCATAATAGACGGGGCCGAATCCTCCCTCTCCAATCTTCGTGGTGAAATTGTTAGTGGCTGCTTTCAGTTCAGGTAATTGAAAGTAGCGGGCTTGATCAAAGGAAGTTTCAGCTGCAGCTGGCAAGGTACTATGTTCTTCATGCATTGATTCCAGAGCCTCTGACGTTACATCAGTCACCGATGACATTACCCCAATCAAACCTGATTTTTTTTTTGGGCCCAAAGCAGTTAGTCACAATCTGCCTGCCATCTAATCCATAAACTAAAGATTGGTTTCAAGGCATTAAAAAAAAACCAGAACTTGAAATGTCTTCGGGATTTTTTCTTCAAGTTTATGAACACTTCAAACATCAACAATAACGTTTGCAGTGCTGCTAGAGTGGCACTATGACCATGAATTCCATCACTTATGATCTGAATTTCAATAACAGGGACAAAAATGAGTCTAAGACTTGGGTCCACCCACTTATTTTTGTGCTGCCGCCTTTTGGTAGTTGCTGGATATGTCGGCAATAGAAGCATGTTCCTACAGCTCCAAGTACCAAGAATAAAGCAAGCGCACCACCTACCACTCCTGCTACCACTGCTACAACATTTGTGTGTGACTTTGGCAAATTTGTCATGCAGCTTGTGTTTGTACACAAAAATGGGTTGTCATAAAACCTGTTGAAATTGAACAAGGCCAGAAAACAGCCATGAAAATGTTTTTAGAATTCATGAAGCTGATGGATCATTGAATTCTTTCAAAACCATTGAAAAGCTTAGTTACATATAAAACTAAATGGTGTCAACAAAATGCAATACAAATATGAAGGTGCAGTATTTTTTTCTAGATTTGTAACATTTAGAGCTTGGAGAAGCAGCTGACAATGTGATTCATATGCATCAAAATTAGGAAGTTTGAGACCTATTAATTCTTGAGTGGATTGGAAACATTTGGTGATTGAGTTTCTAGGAACTTGGGAAGACCAAGAGTGCCTAAACCCTAAACCCTAGAATTTAAAGCATCTCTCTCTCTCTCTCTGTGCAAGGTAATTTCACAAAATCCAAATATGGGTTGATATATAAATTTCTTTAACACTTAATATTTTTGTACTGCCTAGCTAGTGAGTTCCAATATTATGGTGGCAAAACCATCAAATTAGGGTTGAGTTTTTGTAGTTGGAAAGTTAACCTGGTTTGCAAGCCAGCTCTGTTGAGTAGACTTTGCGGCACTGATCCTGTCAGATTGTTGTTATCCACCCATCTGCAGCTCCCAAGCATCAGCAACAGAGTCCTTGATTTCAATTCCCATGATCCCACTTAGCAAGAATAAAAGGGACCTTCCAGCAAGTATTAAACACTCAAATTATTTGATCTAAACAAGTCCTAGTACAATTTCAAAGCTTCTGCAAATTAGATTTCAACATTCTCCACGCCAGTTGGTGATACCTATTTGCATTTGAACATCAAAAGAGTTCATTCCAAAATTCACAGTTCCATTTGAGACAGAAAAAAATTCAGGCTCAAAGTGAATAATCATTCACAAGAAATGTACAAGTTCTCTGAAACAGATCGTATAAAACTTACAGTGCAGTCAGATTAGGTAGATTTGCAAGCCACTGAGGAAAATCCCCGCTCAAATCATTGTCTTCTAGGTTCCTGTGCAGAAAAGAAAGCCTTTTGAAAAATCACCAAATTTTGTTCCTAAAGACAAATTTAGCAACCGACTCTGAAACAGGGATTATACCCAAAGAAGGACATCAACAGTAAGTACAATATATATATATATATATATATATAGGAGCATATAGCAAGTCCTGAATTCATTTAGAGCCCATGCAGAATATTGTACATTCATGCAAAGTTGTCAGCTCATGGGTATTGGACAAGCTATTGAAGGATTCTTTTTTTTTTCTAAAGAGTAACAAAAGAGAGGGGTGATAGAGAGAAAGATAATGTACAAGAATTGCAAGCTGCTGAGAGAGCTCAAGTCAGGTATTGGTCCTGTGAAATTGTTGTAATCAAGGGATCTGTAGGTGCCAATAATAACAACATCAGCCAACAAACTCTTGTAAGATCTGAGCACCCAAGTCAGGATTCTTTTGTCTATAGAAAGGTTTAAGAGAGCTTCATCATCCTGAACTACTGCAAAACATTGAAAAGATTGCAAGAGACAATTTATGAAACTGAAATCTGTCTCTTACTGAAACAAGTAGTAAATTTAGTACAGAAAATCAGAAATCAAGGAAATAGATTTCCAAGTGAAGTTGAAGACACAGACATGCTTTGTAAGGCTGTCATTGTGGCGAGATTATTCGGGATTGTGCCCGAGAGGTTCTTGTTGGATAAAGCTCTGCAAGCAAGCACCCCAAAAAATATTTTCTAATATGTAAAATGAATGGGTCCCGTAAAACATTGGGCAAACTGTTTTACAATTCTGTAAGTTTACATGATCAAGAAAATGCAACCTACTAGGGATGCTAACAGCAAGAAAAGAAGGTACTTAGTTAAGCACAATCCATTTTTTTAAAATAAAAGATTAACATATTAGAAAAACAACACCACCCAAAAATTTTACAAAAGAACCAACAAGAAAGCATATCAGAAATTTAGTGAGAAATGCATGTACTTCTTACATGGTTGTAACTTGCGGTGGTGATGCATTGTTACATGATACCCAGTCCCATTCAACAGGGAGGCAAGGATCGCCTTGAGAATGTTGAGGAGGGAGCTGACTTGCAAGAGAACTCAGTGCCAACACTGTGACACAAATAATCACACAAAGACATTATAATAATAAGCTTTGAAATCAGCTACCCATTCTTCACAATTGAAGAAAAATCTGAAGCATGTTTGAGCTAGTCCCTGCCTCGAGTCTCTTGTTAGAGATTAAATTAAGGAAGAACTCACATTCTGATCTGAAGCAATTGGAGGGTTTAGGGTTTAAATCCATTCACAATATGCCATCATCTACTACCTATGAATTTCCATTGCAACCCATGATCCATGATGTGCATACAAAGGATCCACCAATTTGAAGCCATGGTTTTCTTTGAAAGGAAGGAGAGAGGAATTTCATATCTTTGACAAGAAGACTGGAGTTTGTAAGAAAGAAAAAAAAATTACCATCAGCGTAGTTGGTTGTAGAAACCTTGGTCACAATCTTGTAGATTTCAAGAGCATTTATAATAGGGTTAAGAGTGGAGTTGGGTGTCCTTGTCAATGAGTAATCAACATATTGTGGAATGGTGACATTCAAGTAGCCAGGCTCAAAAGCCATGAAAGGCCCTTTTGCATCTTGTTGGAGATTAAGGTTCTGGTCAAAAAAAGTGGGGTCGGCAATGTTGGTATTGAAGATGAAGGAGCGGATGTCAGTTGGTTTCAGGACCTGAATCTCCGCAAAGTAGCTCACTGCATAAGCTTGGCTGGGGAAACCATTCAAGCGTGACCGATAAGAAAGAATACCATTATTCCCAACTGCTGCTGTTTGCATCACCAGTTGTGGAGGTTGGTCATTTGCACTAGTGACGGTCACAGATCTTGTGGTACTGATGCTTGTGACATTTGATCCCACATTCTGCAACAAGCTTGTTGTTTCAGCCAATGCTGCTTGATCTGACATCCAAATTCGGTCCACAGGGTCATAAGGATACCTGTAGTAAGTATCAAAGTCACAACCCAAGCTCTTAGCACTATGCCAAAACATGGCATCCATGACTAATCCTATATGACTACACATGGCATAGGCAATGGGTCTGATTCAACTACAGTCAAAAAGGACTAGTTGCAAAAAACATGTTTTGATGTAGTGTAGACTGATTGCAGTGTCTGATCTCTAAGCGGCAAGGAAAAATAAATAAATAAATTATATGGCTCTGGAAAACATTGCACATTGATTTCCACACTACCCAAAGTGAAGAAGAAGAAGAAGATATGCAATTTATGCAAGCTTTCAAGAATACAATAGTGCACCAACCTACCCACTGCATGACGTACCTTCTTCACAGGCTGCAAAGAACTTAGGTTTCTTAATCCTGCCAATCTATGAAGACAAGGAGGGAGACAGATTATTTTGTTTGTTTGTGCAGCAATAAAGGGAAAAAAAAAGAATAATTACTTACCGGACTGATGCAAATGAAGGTGCTCCAAAATTGATGCGCAGCATAGAACTCAAGTAGGCAGCACTCAAGTAGGAAAGTCCATAAATGCTTCCAAAAAGTGGTCTCAACTCAAGAGATGAAAGAAAAGGAGTGCCCTGGTTAACATTCAAGAGACAAACTGAGAATGTGGAGGATCTGCTTTGAGCAATGGCGACAATCTCCTGGTAGTATGTCTCTGTTGCATTCAGAATAGTGATCGTTGCCCAAATGGTGGCATCAAGAGAGATGTCAAAAATTGGGTTTGTGGTTGCTCCATCATAATTGCCATACAGAAATGTGGCTCGGATCAGGTACCGTGTACTCAGATTTGCCGGAAGTGTGTAGCAGTTTTTGCTTTGGTTGTTTGGGAAGTAGCGCAATCTTGTTAGTGATTGTGGAATGCTAGACTGGTTGTTTGCAGTTGGAAGTGTAGCCACTGATCCTGTCTGCACGAAGCTTGTGTTGTCTGGAATCCATGTGATGTTGTTGCTGTCTGTGTATTCTTGATCTCCACCACAATCCAAGCTTATGAATCCTACAGCAGGCATTCAGAAAATCATTGCAGGAAATTGTCAAGAAGAACCGATGTCAATTGCAGCAGGAGGACACAGTACTTCTACTGTCAAGAAGATCATTTATACAGTGAGATCATGTGCAAAGCTTCCCTGGAGCTGCCATCCTCCAAGCTCTTGGACTCAATCCTTTCTTTGTTGTGACAGAAATTTCTGATGTGGGGGGCTTTCTTTTTTCAAGGCCTACAGAATGTATGTATGTGCCTGAAGAAGAAGACGAAGAAGAAGGATTTTGGTGGAGGAAAGATGAAATTTAGCTCACCAGGTTGTGCTACTACAGTGTTGAAGCTTTGATGGAGAAAAAGAAGAAACATGAAGCAGAAGAGACTTGAAGCTTTCCTCATCATTGCTGTTGCATTTGCTTCTTCCGCCAGCAGACTTACGTTCTTTCCCATAGCAAACTTTCTGAAGTTCATGATTTTTTTGCAGTCAGTGATGATCGATTGTTACTGAAGCTCATGAAACTGTTGTGTGTGCAATAATACTAGTGTCTCTGTCCTCTCTCTGTCCATGCCTACTACTGTTGCCTGATGGGTCATGGTGCTTCCTTCCTTCCTTCTGCCATCATTCATTCATTCATTCATTCTTCTTCTTCTTCTTTCTTTCTTCAAAATCTGTTGTTACATGGATTCAGCAGCTTCAGGAAAATTGCTGAAGAATTCCTTCCAGCCCACCTTTTTTGCAATTGTCTCCACCAAGAAAGCAGCTGGACGGATCAATCTCTTTCAGTCTCGGAACTCCATTTCTCAACCCCAAAAACAAAAACACAGTAAGTCTTGTTCAACACAAGCAATGAATGAATGCTCTACACACTTCCTTTCCCTCCTCCTCCTCCTCCTCCTGCTCCAAAGTTTCTCTAAACCTCTGGAGCAGTTTGTGTCAGTGGCAGCAGGAACCTCGACACAATCTTCTCTCCAGCTAGCATTGGCTAGACTGCTCTCAAGTTTCCAAAAAACCCATGGCAAACAAAACACTGGTCTTCTTCTTCTTCCTCTTCTTCTGCTGCTGCATTAGTTTCCTCTTCTTCATGTACAGCAGCAGCAGCCATGAGGAGCCCGACTGATTGTTCTTCTTTCTCTCCGAGTCCCCCTCAAAGATTCAAGCTCAGCCTGTGGACGGACCATCGATGTGGGTGAGTACCTGTTCCTTTGTTGTTCTTCACCGAATTTTTTCTTCTTTCTGTCTGTGATCCTTACTAGATTCCTTCCTTCCTTCTTGCTGTTCCGTCGTGTCGTATGTGTTGGAAAGAGTCAGAGAGAGACAGACAGAGACAGAGAGCGAGTGTTTGTGTGTGTGTGTGTGTGTGAATCGTCCCTCGAGACCCGGTCGGTCTTCTTTCTTCCTCTTCTTCTTCTTGGTCTTTTTTGCTTTCCAAAAATTTAGAGCTTGTGGCAATTCTTTCCTGCACGTGTTTGCGGGTCCTCGGCGGTGTATCGGTAGTCAGCACGAGCACGGACCACCTCCAGCGAACGAGCGAAGAAGCAAGAGAAGCAAGCACGAGGAACGAGCACGCGGACACGACTTCGTCTCAGGCTACAGTAGTAGTAGTAGTAATAGTTCCTTCCTCCGCTAGTCCCAGTTCTACCCCCTACACGACCGCTTCAATTCTTTCTTTTTTTGGTGGATTTCCAGCAATCAAACCAAAACCATTATACCTACGAAAATCTTCGCCTTCAAACCCAACCCAAAGCCCCAAAAAACTTTAGAAAAAAAATCTCAAACCCAAAAGCTTTGTTGAGAGTTCAACGGGCAAATTTCCATCTTCACTTCAAACAAAAAAGTTGCCGAAATGGGTCTATTTTTATTTATTTTTTGGGCAAAATTTGTTTTCTGGGGGTTGCGATATAATGATGATGGTGATGATTGTCTTCTTCTTCTTGATTCCTAACTTAACCCAACACACGATTTTCTTGCATTTTCTTTAGAATCACAAAAACCTTGCAACAACAACAACAACAGTCAACAACAGCAATGTACTAAACTTGTGCACAACACTACATTGTAACACTCTAGAGTCCTGGTGGTAGCCACAGTTGTGTGTGTGTGAGCTACAGGACAAATGTTGATTACACTTGTGCAATAAACATATATCCTTTAAACCTCATGGGACCTTGATAGGTAGCACAGGAAGAAGAAAGAAGAAAAAGAGAACAAAAAACAAAAGGGGATTGGCAGAAACCATGGCAGCAAGCAATCTCTGAGCAGCACTCCCAACCCTTTCTTTCCCCTTTTTTGAAATCTCTGAAATTGGGAACAGTTCTAAGAGGGACTTAAGTCTACATAAAGCAATGATGATGATACATCCTCTCAAATCCATCTCTCCAATTCCTTCCTCTCTCTCTCTCTCTCTCTCTCTCTAATCCATCTCTCTGTCTCTCTGTGTCTGTGTCTGGGTGGGGGATGGTCCCAAGAGGCCAGCTGCATTTCATAATATTTTTTTTTCAGCACAAGATGCACGACTGGGGTGAAGTTACTTGGGTATTGTGCATGAAAGGAGCAGGTGGGAAGAACACCACCAACTTCTCAACGTAAACAAAAAGTGTCAGTGGAGTTTCTGCAGGATGTGTCGGTCAGTCTGTTGCCAGATAGTTGTACTGTGAATAGTGAGATCTTGAGCTTGTTTGCTTGCTTTCCACCTCCTTCTAAGTCCACCTTCTTGGGGTGCGGGGCAAACTCTGTCCCACACCCTTATTTCTGACACCAACAAAGCTAAGGTAGGTGTCTGTCTGTGTAAGTGCGTGCAGTTCAGCAAACAGTTGAAGAGGTAGTGCCAGGGAAGTTGGATACCCGCGAGAGAGAGGGAGAGAGTGTATGTGTGTGTGTGTTTCTGCAGCAGGAGAGGGAGGTGTTGGGTTTTGGCCACCGAAAACACAACATCACCAGAACCTCCACTATCCAAAGCAACAACAGCTAAAAAAAAAACCCGAAACCCAAAAAAAATCATCACCAGTGTACCTGTTGGTGCTGCTGCTTGTTGGTGTTGTTGCATCATCAGGTGAAATCCTGATTCTTGGAGGTGGAGGAGAGGCTTTGTTGTTGTCTCAAAGGGGATTATGAGCATTAGCTATTGTGTTGCAATTATTGTTATTTTTTTGTCTTTTTGTCTTTTTTTCTTTTTAGTTCAACAAATTTTTTATTTCCACCAACAAATTTGAATGTTTTGGTTTTTCTTTAGTGTGATTTCCACTAATATTGCAAAAAAAATTTGTTGGAAATGTTTGCCAATTTTTTTAAATCACAAAATTGGAAAAAAAAATTCATGTTTTGCTATGTGTTTTTTCTCTTGGGCACCCAACAAACAATGCCCCCCACTAGTGCCCCACCACCCCAAAACACACACACACACACACACACACAATTGTGACAAGCCATTGCAACAAGCAAGTCTTTCAATGGTTGATAGATGGATGTGTGCACATAATTCTATCAAGTGCAGAGTTTTACATTTAATTTGTGGTATTGCAACTTGAATTTATCCTATGCTACCTAAAAACACAACCCAATTTGGAAGTCAAATTTAATTGTTGTAACAATATCTGCACACTTAGCATTGTTGTAAAACTTATCTTAGGCCACAATGTAAGTAGAAATTTGGGAGTTCAAAAATGTTGCAACATTCACACCATGCCATTTGTATATGAATGTTTTTTTTGAAAGGTCTAAATGTAGCATGAAACTTGGGAGTCCAAATTTTTTGCATCACACCTAATTGATTTTTTTCTTCAAACTGCACATTTGGTTAGCATCCCAAGAAAGATTTAGCATTAAATGACCACAGGTTTTTAGAACTTGTCTAATTTATTTTCTAAAACTAGTTCTAAAATGCTACAAAACTAAAATGAAATTACAAATGTGACCAAAAAATTCAATTTTTTTTCCAAATTAGGTCATTTTTTTCTCCGAATTTTTTTATTTTTCACATTTTGGGCAGGCAAAATTTTGGACGCAAAATAAAACATTGATCACACCCTGCCATTTTGTAACTTAATCCTTTGTGTGAAGACCTAAATGTAACATGATTTTGGAAGTGAGATTGTTGCAAATGTACAGATGCCATAGCAACAAAAGTGGGGAGTTAGGACTAGTGTTGTGTGGGTATTGACTATCAACATGATCAAAGGTCGAGCCCTCAGTTGTCCAGTTCTTCACCCAGAATCACTGGGTATCACATTGGGTGATACTTGGATCAATAACCAGCTACTTGTGGTGCATTCACACTTGATGTTAAATCAATGTTAAATGAAAATCTAGATGGCATCCTAGGTGGCACCCAATGTTAAATGGGCAATAGCTTAATGTTAAGTGAATTGTAAGACTTACCCAAGCTTAAGATTAATCGTCACTCACATACAGGGTGTTATGGACATGGTGCACAAACCTTATGATCTCTAGTTGTAAATTCAAGGTTTTCATTACCATAAAAAAAATTAAATACATAGAAAAGTTCTTATTTTGTTATCTTGGGGAAAAAAAAAATCAAAATTGATAATCAAGTTGTGACAACTACCCTAAATAATTAATTTTGAATTTATGAGAATTGAAACTTTGAGAACTGATTGTGTATTAAAAAATAAACTGATAGCCCAATCAGTTCTCTAAAAATCTTGAAAATACGAATTATTTTTAAAATTGCGTCAATTCTTAAAGCCCTTTCTAAAAATTGAAACCGACAATTCTCCCAAAAGAAAAAAACCACCCAACACTAGTCAAGACCAATTTTGGCCTATTATTATTGCTTTTTCTAATAATCACCAGGTGAGGGTTTTTTGAATGTTTTGGAGGAGACCACACAAGTTATCAATATAAATATGAAAAAAATGAGTGCTTGAGAGGTTATAAAAAGATTGGGTAACAATCATCGATTATGCATGAATGTAGGGTATCAAATAACTAGTTGAAAACTATTTGTTATGCATAAGGGTAGGCATTCAAATAACTGGTTGAGAACCACTGACCATACACTACTTATAAGGTTTTTTAAAAATTGATTTTAAAGAAAAAATTGTAATAGTGCTTAAAGATTAATAACCTACTTGGATGAGGTCATCCAGGTAGGTTAATAAAATTTGAAAATTCAATTCCAAACGGTTATCAATTTAACCGGTGATTAAAAAAATCAATAACCAACTAGTAGGTTATTAATAACCGACTTGATAACCCAGGTCAAAACTCAACAACTGGCCAACACTGGTCATGAACCCCGATTGGTAGAAGGTTTGAGGCCTGTAAAGGGATGATTATAGTAGTGTGAAACCAGTTATTTGTGAGGTACTAAAACCTAAAAAATGAATGTGATTCCTTTGGTGCTAGCCTAAAGCTCTGCAGAGTAAGGAACCACAGACTTCTTCCACCAGAACCCTCTTTCCATTAGCCTAGCTTTGCTGTGTGTACAGAGTACTGACTGCCCCCCCCCCCCCCCCCCCCCCCCCCCCCTTCTCCCAAGGTCATGTGTGTGTGTGGTGGTTCTATGCATCTTTGCAGCTCTGTGGGGTCCTCTGTGAATCTTTTGTGTATCTCTTACATCTTAGGACAATATCCTCAAAGACTCTTGTGAGTACATTCCTTCAGAAGAAAGAACCTGAATTCACTATTCTTTTCATTGGGCTGAAACAACAAATGAGACAGAAACTTGGCATAGCTTTTATTACATTGAAAAACTGCAAAGCTCAAAAGAACAGCAAAAATTAGAGTTTTCCATAAAGTCAGGAAAACACAGCACCAGAACCCTGAGTTTGGTCCAAAACCCGGGTGAGATTTCAGCATTTCATACCCAGATTTAATAAAACTTCCTTACTTTCCAGACCTCACTCTCAAAGAGGGAGGGGGTAGGGGGGTGAAAAGAGGCCCAAAGACAAGGTGAAGACAGGATGACTTTAAGGAAAACTCTCTTGCTGTCTCCAAAAAAACCATCGATTCACTTTTCTTTTTTGGGCTAGAAGAAGTCTGTGAAACTTGAGATGGCTCTATTACATTGGAAAATTGAAAGACAGAGCAAGAGACCAAAAACAATATGGGACGTTCTTCTCCCCCATCCTAAAGCACTGGCTTCTTTTTTTCTTTCCTTTTCTATCTGACAAGAAGCACTGTCAAGTAGAATATTTAAAGGGTTTGTTGTTTGTTCCACTCTCTTGACCTTTTTTTTTCCTCTTTTCAGCATTTTCTTATACTTAAAATTTTTCTTAATCTTTTAAGAGCATCATTGTCACATGTAGTGCAACTTGTTAAAAAATAGAGAGCAAAGCTTTTAAAGTTATATATAGGAAGATGATAGTGATGAGGAAAGGATACATACATGAACTTTTTTTTATAAAATTCCCATCTTGATTTGTCGAACTAGTTTAGATCAGATAACTTTAGGTTCCATAAGTTGTCCTTTGCACACTTCCAAATTTACAAGCAAATTTTTAATATTTTTTGCAGCAATTTGAATCTCATTTCCCTTTAATTGAATTTGATTTCAATTTAAGATTTTTAATTTTGAATTCAATTCAATTCAAGTTACGTGCAATGACATTCAATATTTTCAGTTGAATGGAATTTAATTTCCACAAAATCAATCAATTCATTTCTTTCATCAGTTAATTGATCGTCATTGGTAGTGCTCGATAACATGAAGCCCAACTTTGAAAAGAAAATGATAAAAGTGGAAATTAAAAACGTCCGATGCTTTACTAACATAAGAGAAAGGTAGCCCTCTTCATTCTGCCTTTGTTTTTCAGTGTGAATGAAGCACTGGGGGCCAAGGGGCATTGTGTCTAGGCACCTCAAAACATGGAAGGGCCTCTGGGGCTACCTGTTCTCCCCTACAAAACAAATTCCACACCAGCACCATGATGGAGCCAGCTTCATCCGAACCCTATTATGGTGTCCACAACTTGGTTGCTTGGAAGCCAAGCCTTTAAATTGGTATGTTATTGATAACCCCATTGTTGTTGTCTCCACAACTTGGTTTCTGGGGAAGCCATGCCCTTTAAATTGGTATTTTATTGATAACCCAATTGTTGTCTCCACAACTAGGTTGCTTAGGAAGCCACACCTACGCCCTTTAAATTGGTATTTTATTGATACAGGACCGAACAGGTTAGTGGGGAAAAGCTGAGAGTTCTCACACTTGCATGGTACACTCTGAGTGACAAAAGCAAACCTTATTTGTCATTAGTTACATACATGCCAAGTCCCCATATGCTTCAGCTCAGAGTGAGAGAGGTGTTCCTCCTATGTTCATGCCCAGATTCTTTAGCTTTGATTGACCCATCCTACAATTCCCAGTGTTCAAACTACCAGCTCGGTGGCCCACAAGCCGCAAAATCAACAACAACAACTTCTGAACATGCAACCCCTAGAGCCCAGAGCCCATGATGAGCCATTAGGTGGAGGTGTTTTGTTTTGCACAATTTTTGTAATGTACACACAAAGTGATGACCACGATTGGCTGGTGACATGACCCAGCACCCATGAACACACCACCACCCCCGTTTTGAGCCCATCCAGTTGAATTTTAGAACCCTCCATCCATTTGCACACTTTTACTATTGGCTGATGTGACCATGAATGTACCATCCCCATTTTTCATTACGGTCATCCAATTGGATGGATTTCAGAATATACTTTTACAGCTCTCATCTAGGGGAGGTTAGTTGAGGAACAAGAACCCAATGGAAAAAACGTGTCATATCCATATACCAACCGTCCATGGTGGTCTTGCATGTGGGTACCAGTTAACTCTGGCTGTGACCGACCATTCACAACTAAATTTAGCCAGATTTGGCTATACACCAAATATGAAAGTAAAAAACAAATATATATATATATATATAGATCTTTTTTTATTCTTGGCTACCTTCCGGAACCTATAATAAAACTATGGCAATTTAGGATTTTCTTTTTCCTTGAGATATGACAAACTTGGGAAATTAATAATTCCCATGAAATAGGTCGAAATTGTATTTTTCATGTGAAGAAAAAGCAAAGTTTTGCCAACAAGAAAAATCATTGCTACGCGGTGTGGTAACAATTTTTTTTGGATGTGGTCATTACGAGGTATCGAACATCAAAATGCTTCTCCAGCCAAAACAGCATATATGTACTACTCCCCTATGGTGGACGGGAAATTACACCGCAAGTGCAGCTGGCTATATAATACACCGACCATGGAATGTAACCGGTTCCAGTGTCTTATATTTCAGGTACTTTTTTTAATGGGTTTTTCCTCATGGGGAGCCCACCAGGTGGTCGGTCATCTACGAGTTCCACTTTTGGTTTTGCCAGTTCCACTTGTAATGTCAATTGATGCATGTAACAAATATTGTGTTGATGCATATCAATCAACGGTGAGAATAGCATATAATGATGTGAATCAACGGTGGAGAAACAGCAGTTATGCTCTGGAACAAGCCGTGGTGGAACCCATTTCCACCTTGTGGGGATAGTCTCTTGCCCAACCACGTTTGACATGTTCCTAGGTGGACCAGCCCCTTTCCAGTTCCACTTGTGATGTGAATCAAACGGTGGGGAAACAGCGGTTATGCTCTGGAACAAGGCCCCGGTAGACCCATTTCCACCTTTTGGTACGGTCTCTAGACCAACCGGGTTTAAAATGTTCCTAGCTGGACCAGCCCCTTTCCACACCTACATAAAATGTATATTTGTTTCAGTTCCAAAGGTCAACAGCCAACTAAACAACCCCTGTACTGTGCAGTATAGAGGGTGGTACATCTGAAATGGGTTTAGGGTTTATGGGCAGATACATGTACCACACACCCTGTATGGCCCCACATCTGAATGCCCCTCTGCCATCCCAAGGACTCTTTCACACTCTAGTAGCTAGTCCCCAGATGATCTCCAGCTGTGCTCAGTATGTGACCCTGCAAAAATATTTCTCACATCCAAGTTTAGAGTTATTTACCTTTTTTCCAATCCTACCCAGTTTTAGATCCTACCCATAAAAACTAAAATTGGGATTGCAAATAGGTGGGAGTCTTACTAATAACAAGCAGCTCATCATCACGCAAAGAGGAGTCTGACCATTAATTCACACATGTTTGAGTAACATTATCATGGATAATCAAATCATGTGACATGGTTAGGTGATTTGAATCTAAATCGAATAAGTTTTGTGATCCACCCCAAAGGTTTCATTGTTCCTCTCATGTGCATTGCTCAATGCTAAGATGAAGTGTTAGACCAAATATGAAGATGAAGTGTTTGACGAAATATGATAAGTTGTGAATCATATATTGTTGTACTTTGTTGAATGAATTTATGATTTGTTCAGAATGTCTGGTTGTTTCTCATATGCATCGTTTTGATAGAAAGTTTGACCCAATGC
>Ga0209208_10006423_pt1 | contig 16195 bp, 12 predicted proteins | sample S1TSphfallax_3_FD_187694 | JGI IMG/M metagenome (GOLD analysis project Ga0209208, IMG submission 187694) | Host-associated microbial communities from peat moss isolated from Minnesota, USA - S1T2_Fd - Sphagnum fallax MG (SPAdes) (version 2) | ecosystem: Host-associated > Plants > Peat moss >...
ACTCATTCCAACTCCAAGATGGATAATGGATGAATGGTTCTTTAATCCTAAAACACATGGCATATTGCAAAATGTAATACAAGTGTTTACATGGCATTCATGGCCCTTGCTTGTCGAAGGACAAAACCATCATGGAAGAAAAATCCACACAATTGCAAGCTAAATAATCATTAATTGTTACCTCATATTGTTTACAGTTTTCTAGCAATCCTACAAGGAGGCGATAAATCCATCCATATCTTGAAGGAGGAATTTTTGAAGGAGTTAATAATGTGGCTTCAAACGTTTGTCCCACCTCCCATTTATTTCCTTGTAGATTGGATAGCTTGAAAATGCTAGGATGATAAATCTTCTTCCCATTCCTTGATTTTGGCTAAGCATTTAGATCCAATGGCTTATAGATAGGGGCAAAAGTACCATTGCTAAAGAGATTCCAAGGGGCACACACAATGAGAAAAATGGGTGTTTTGTTACTAGCCTTACAACTCAATTTTTGAATTACAATGGACATTTACAATTCACTGTATTTATATCTTGTGAGTTTTAACAGACAAGTTACATGAGTTGCAAAGTTGTAACTCACTGTATCTACGATGCAACTCATTACAACTCAATCAAAACAACTCATTTTAAACTACTATTCAATTTCATTATAATTACACCCATGATGTCATGTTGATGTCATTATTATCATCCATCTATTAAAATATGATATGTGGCATTATGAAGATTTTGGACATAAACTTTTTTTGAAATATTGATTTCCATTGTCCATTACGATTGTTTATGACGATTTGAAATTATAAGATGTGGCATATTAAAAAATTGCCACATGGCATATTAATTTTATTTTGGAAAAAACAAAAATATATACTTTAGTAGCTAGGTAGGTCATACATAACCATAGGTAGGTAGGTTGGTAGGACCTACATACCTATGTATTTACTTAAGACTTAATTACCTACCCACCTACCAATTTAAGTTAAATTTTTTTCAGCTCATCCCAAAATGGCACGTGTATTTTAATGTGAAAACATAAGAAAACAAACCTTCTTTATATAGTTTGTAACATGGGATTCGAAGACAAAACATATGTGTTAAATCTTTTAATTGTTCATTAGTTACAATTGAATATACAACTATAACATTTAAGCGCTCAAGGCAGGCCAAATCCAAGTGGAAGGTTCCACTTTTTTTGGCATTCAAACAAAACTTGAACACCTCTTATTGGCACATCTAGTGCACTAAAAATTGCCAAAAATGGAATAGAATTAAGAAAGATATGCCCCTTCAAAACAGAAGGGTTAAGAACTCAAAAAACAAACCACCAAATGTTACAAAGGCCAATTCCCAAACACCCAAAATTCCTTGTATGTTGTTTTGTTGTTGTTAGAGTTCAAAAATAATTCGTAGAACTTCAAGTGGCATTCCTATAGCACTTTAAATCCTTTTAAATGAATAAGAAATAAGAAAGTTATGAGGTTTGAAAGTAGGAGGGCTCTCCCCCCCCCAAGGAAAAAATCATGTTTTGTAAATTGGAAAGTTAATTTCTCTTCTTATTATTTTTTCATTACTCATTTTCCTTTGCACATCAAAGATGATTTTTAGAATTTGAAGTAACATTCCTATAACATTTTTAATCATTTAAAATGAAACACATATTATGAAGATATGAATAATTAATGAATATGTATCCTTATTAAATTATAAACAGTTGTATTATAGTCATAACATAGTTGAATAATAATATTTTAGTAGTGGGGCACTAGTGGCCATATTAATCATATCAATGGGAATCATAATTGAAAACTAATTGTAAATGTATCCCATAATGGGTGGTGGAGATGTGGATACGTGGCATAATCACATGTATGATACTAATAAAATAGTTACTAATGGACATTAATAAAATAACCACCAATAGCCATTAATAGAATATGCATTAATATGCATTAATAGCCACAAATAAAATAGGTACCAATAGCATTAATAAAATAACAAACAATAGCCATATATTATAATTGCTTAGGATTGCCAAAAATAATTTAAGGTGAAATAGTTTATAATAACCTAGAATTGTCAATAATAACATAAGGTGAAATAGCCCTCAATAGCCAAAAAAACTTACTATAGCTTAAAATAGCCTAAGGTGAAATAAGCTAAAATAGCCAAAAATAACTTAGAATAACCAAAAGTAGCCTAGGGTGAAATAACAAAAAATAACCAAAAGTAATTGAGAATAACCATAAATAGCCATAAATAATGTAGGGTGAAAAATAGTCATATAATAATTGAAAATAGCTTAGCATAGGTAGTATTATTATATTAACAAAAACATTATCAATTTATTAAACTTCTTTTTTCAAAAGAATGGTCATTGAAATGTTATTGAATAATGATATATATATATATATATATATATATATATATATTCAAATGATTTTAAAGTTTCAAAAGGAAATAAATGTAAGTATGTACATTATTAAAAAAAATTAAAAGTAAATTCAAATCATTTCATTTGAACAAAATTTCAATAAGATATGAATTTTCAAAGTTTATGTTTTTGTAATGTTTAAAATGAAGTATTTGATAAATAAAATGTAATGTAATTTATTACCATAACAAGTGAGGTGGCTTGATGGTAAGGGTGTTTGCCTCCATTCCAAAGGTCAAAGGATCAAACCTCATGGATGGTGTTGTGAGTGGTCAACAATGGTATGTTAACTGAATATTTTTTTATCGAATTCTTAAAATAGGTGCTTAGGTTGATTACATGGCCTACCTGCCTGAATAGGTGCTTAGGTTGATTACGTGGCCTACCTGCCTGCCTAGGTTGTAAACCTAGCTTAGGTAATGACACGTGTTAATAAATAATAGGTTAAAAAAAATTAAATTATTAATAATATTATATATTAAACAATAAAATTTTAATTGATTTCCATGTTGGTTAATTAATTAACAAACAAGTGAATGGTTTGGTAAATTTGTATTTCACTTGAGAGTAACCTTGTTTCTCTAGGTACTACTGAAACAATTCATTGTCCGGAACAACTAATCCCTGTTCACTAGGGGTTTAAATAATTTCACTAGGTAAAAATGTCCAAATTCATTCAAAATCTAGTGAAACCCATAGTGAATTAGGACACATTTTGTAGTAGTGTTGTAACCACACAAATACCTACACCATAGAAATAAACATTGAAACAAATTTTAGATTTTGTAAAACAAAACCAATCAAAATTCAAATCCGTACATACAAAAAAACAAAAAGAACCCAAAAGAAAAATACCCTAAATATGCATCCTTGCATGACACAATCGCACAGAACCCAAAAGAAAAATACCCTAAATATGCATCCTTGCATGACACAATCGCACATCAATGTTTGTGTGGTTGCAATCACAAAACCAAGAAACTTGCAAACTACACAAAAACAAAAAAAATAAAAACACCATAGCTTGCACCATAAAAAAAAATTCCATGGTGTAAGAAAATTAGTGATGTAAAAGCAATTATAATGCAAGAACATTTATAATGTAAAAGAAGTTACAATTGAACAAAAGCCATGGAAATCACATGATGAAACACAAACACAACTACGACATTAAAACCACAAAGATAAACCCATAGCACAAGCACATGGGGTGGTAAGGAACGGGTTTAGGGTTTAAGGGTTTAGGGTTTCTTACCACCTAGGAAACAATGTGTAATGAAGCATCATTTGCAATGACAAAGTACACAAATTGCACCAACATTAATATTATGTGACCAAGAACCACTATTAACATCACCTCAATGTGCAAGGGACCAGCAATAGTTAAAAACCTCCAAAACCTAAAGAATCAACAACAAAATGTAGAAAACAAAATGATTGAACAAAACTTGTGGAGATCGCATGATGAAATGCAAACATAATTACAACACTAAAGCCACAAATATAAACCCACAACACAAGCACATAAGGTGGCAAGAAACATTGGATGGTAGGAAACAATGTATGATGAAGCACCATTTGGAATGACATAATACACAAATCACGCCAACACCAACACTTTGTGACCAAGAACCACTATCAATAACACCTTAATGTGCAAGGAACCAACAACTAAAAACCTCCAAAACCTAAGGAAATAACAATAATAAAAACGCAAATGTAACCAAATTGAAATGAAAAAAACCAAATGACTTAACACCAGAAAAACTCACAAAGAAACAACATAAAAAACCCTTTGACATGATGAAGCAACAACAATAGTGCTCACAACCAAAAAAATAAATAAAACAATGAAAGAAAAAAAAATGAAATAGAAAGACAATGCAATTAACATAAAAAATGAATAGACTTAGGTAGCTTCCAAACTCAAGTCACTTGCATCATGGGATCCATTTAAGAAAAAAGAAACAAACATTGTGGGATCCACTTTCAATAAAAGTTGCAATGCATTGTACTTTTTATTTTCAATGAAACAATGCAAGCCATGGGATGATAAATAAAAAACATATTTGATGGTGGAAACATGACAACAAATAATCACCATCAAATCTTTGATTTGAAAAAAGTGGACGGCGCTTTATGCAAGGAATTCAAATCCGAACGGTCCCATACATAGGCCCTTCTTTTACAACAAATTAGTCAAATTATGAAGCTATGTTTTGGGTTGGAATTTGGTCTTTTTTCTTTGTGTTCCAAGATTTTTGGCTTGCCCAAATTCCTCAAGTGAACATCAACCAACACAAAAGGTAGCTTGTCTTCAACATGCATGGAAATGTTGCTTCTACACACCATCTAAAGATGTAGGTACCAATGTTGATTGGTTATTATTATTTTGTAATAATTGTGGGTAGGTTTTTTTGAATTTTTTGGGGATCATACATGTTATCAATATCAAAAAGTTAGGTGTTTAATAGATTATAAAAAATAGGGATACATAGGGTTTTTGATAATCAAATAACCAATTAATAACGATTGGTTAAATTGCTTATACATTGATTATGGGGCTTTTATTATTATTATTATTATTATTATGATTGGTATTAATATTTAAAGATTGATAACCTATTTAGATGATAATTAGGTCTTCCATGTTAGATTTTACATCAAAATTCAACTAGTAGGTTATTAATAATTAGCTTGATAATCAAACAAAACTCAATAACTGACCAACATTAATAGGTATCATGCCAAACATTATCACTAGATTTTTTTGGGTCTCCAAGAATAGGTCCCATTGGCCTTGGGTGAGCCAACACACACATTGTACCATGGTAAAGACTAATGATGGTGGGTATAAAAAAAGAAGTGAAAACCAGCCAAGGTTTGAAACTAGTTGGATTGACCTTCAATATCTTTTTTGAAACCCACCTCCAAGTTCTCTTCAACTAAGAACCATTCACTTGAAATCTTTCTTTTAAAAAAAATTGATACCCTATCAAGGTATTATAATAGTAAGGACATGGTTTTAATTATTGAAAAGTAGGTTTAATGTGGTAGGTAAGGTTTAAAAGAATTAAAAAAAAGGTTTATTGGAGGAGGCTTTGTATAATTGTTGTAATGGCTCTTTCTTCATGCTTCGCTCCTTCAAGAATAAAAATGATGTTTAATGTTTATTTTGTTGTTTGTTAATGAAGATTAGTTCTTTCATGAGTTATTTGATTTACTTTGTTAAGCTTTGTTGCTCAACTCTTTATTATGCACTCCTAATGAACTTCATTGCCTCCTTGTTATGTGTTCTTGGTGAGTTTTGTTGCTTCCTTGTTGTGTATCACCTATTTGTTACAAATTCCATCACCTCTTTTTGTGCATTCTTAGTGAATTTCGCCGCTTCCTTGTTGTGTGTTGCTTCCTTGCTATGAGTTTATTGACTTGTTGTGTGCTCATGGTGAGCTTCATCACCTCCTTGTTGTGTCTTCTTGGTTTTTTTTTTGAGTTTCGTCTTGTTCCTTTTCAAATTCGTACCACCCCCCCCGCCCCAAATTTTTTTATGTGCTAATGTGGAAGAAGATGTTTTTATAATTTCTTCTTCAACAAACCAACTTTCCATATTTTGTTTGTTTGTTTTCCCTAGTTTATTTTTATTTCATTTTTTAAATTTGTAGATTTTTTCCCCTATTTTTTTCAATCTGTATGTTGTGCCATTGTTTTTATACAAGTGTGGGAGAAGGAAGAGCAAGAAACTTTTTGCTTCATTCTTTGACAAGGTGAGTTTTTTTGTTTTTTTTTTGGTTAAAAAAATCTCTTTGTGCATTTTTTAGGGTTTTTTCCCCTTTTTGCAATTCTTATTTTTACAATTGCTAATTGTTGAACATGTATCTACTATGTGCAAAACTAAAATCCCATTTGCACATTATATTGTAACAAGCTTATACATATTTTTTCACATATTATATTATGTGGTGGAAAGAGGAGGGAGAAGTTTGATTTTGCCATTCAAATGTTCATAAATGTCTTGATTTTTAAAAATGATTCAAAACATAGATTAGACAATTAAAATCAAAACCCACAATTTTGGTAAAACTTAGACTTGTTTTTAATTTCTCCCCCACCTCATGTAATGTTTGTTGAAAAATGGAATCAAATCAAAATGAAATGTACATTTAGTTGATGGTGAAAATGAAATTTGTTTCAATGAATCAAATATGAAAGATGAAATTATAAATGAAAGTTTTCAAACAATACAAAGCACAATTAATAGAAAGGCTCTTAAAAGGAAATGAAAAAGGAACAATTGAAACAAACCTTCAAAATTTGCATGTTTAGATAAAAATATGGAGATGGCATAACAAGAATGCAATTTGTTGGGCTTTTTATTGTGTGAACGATGGGAAAGATGTTGATGAAGGTAGTCCCCAAGTCATGTTGATGTTTGTTTATTACATTAGTTTTGTGCATGTTCTTAATCCAAGAAAAAACAAAAAGAAAAGGTCTTATAATGATTATAAAACATATTGAATAATAGTTTTGAAAAAAAAAGTGGATGTAGATCATGTTTTAACTGTCAAAATATTTGAGGAGGAAATTAATGGTCCAATAAAAGAAACTCTTGAAAAACAACCAACAAGAAAAGACCTAATGTGTCAAAAATGTAATATCTAAGTTTTTTATTATCAAAGATCCTTTCAAAAATTATGATGTGCAACAAAAGGATTTTTGAAAGACCTTGGCCTTTTAATTGTGAAAAATTAATTACCATTGTAATTTGTGGAAAGTGTTTGATTTAAGCATATGGTTTTGCATTTGTGTCCTTGAATTGTCCTCCTTCTATAAAACAATTGTCTCATGAAATATTGCCTAATTTGGTGGAAGATAAAAACAAGTATATGTTTTTACCAAAATTGAAATCTTATATATTTGCAATAGCAAGTTTTGTTTATGGATGTCAAAGGTGGTGCATGATATATTTGATCTTGTCGTTAACTTTTTGGAATCTAATTGACAACATAAACAAGTGACCATTGGCTTGTTTGAGGTAACAAAAACTATTGGTCAAACTTTGGCCAACATTTGACAAATTGTTTGATCAATATGGACTTTGAGAATAAACATTATTGCACATGTCAAAGGTGAAGGGTCAAATTTGAATGTGAATTTTCAAGATACTTGTTTTGGCCATGGTTTTAAAAAACCTTATGAGTATGCTAAAATTGATGAAAATGTTTACAAAAACCTTAGATTTGTTTCCATCAAGTCTACCTAGTGATATTTGCAAAAATGTATAACTTAGCTTAAGAAGTTTGGGAAAAACAAATAAGAATGGAACAAAGTATGTTTAAATTTGAACATTTGCCCAAGAAAGTTGAATATTTCAATGACAACATGTGTAATTTTTGTTGAAGGTTTATTAGCAAAATCATTATGTTCCAAGAGGCCTTGCAATTCAAAGATGTTATTATCATTTATTACATTGAAAAATACTACTAAAATTATTGGGAAAATGCCACCTCTTTTTACTTGGCACATTTATTAAATAATTATGGATTATCTTTTTCCTATTTTGAATGCTTGTGTTTGGAACTAGTTTAGTAGCCAATAGTTATTGTTTGATGCATTGTAGTTTGCCATTATCATGTGCTTGAAATGTAGGGAAGAAGTTATAAACCCACCTATCCAAGTCAATTTGATTGATGATGACTCTAAGATTATTTTTGAACTATTTTTGTTTGCTACCAAAATCAAAAAAGAAGTTTGTGGTGTTCTGGAATCTATTCTTTCTAAAAAAAACTATGAAAAAAAAAATCTCACAACATGTTATGTTTGATGCTAGACCCTATATTAAAAACCTTTGGTTAGTATCTTCTTTTATTAATTGCAAAGAAGGCACTATGAACATTGTTGAGGATTATGATAAACAATCATCATATCTTATACTTTTGATATGTTATCATTATTTGCATCCAATGATAGAATTTGATGTTGGATGTGCAAATCAAGCAACAAATGCAACTTTCCAATTTGAATATTTTTGAACAAACTCTTATCACCAATGACCTAGTGAAAAAAATTAGCATTAGAAAACTACCAATTTTAAAGCAATACTAAGTAAATCCCAAGGAAATCAAGTGTTCTTTTTCAATAGTGGGGAAAACATGAAACCATGTTTCCTATAGTTATTTCTTTTGGCCTCTCAAATCTTAAGGATTATATGATGACAAATTGAAATTGAAAGGATTTTTTCTTTAGAATGCATACTTACAAACTGAAATAGATGTTGTTTATAATCAAAAAAATTATAATAAAAAAATTGAAAAAAAATTGGTCAAATGATTCTAGAAATAATTATAAACCACCTTCAAATTTGGTGGAAATGATTGAGAAGGATTTATATTTAGAAGACAAGTTAGAAGAATTTGAAGGTTCTTTTGAATAGGATGAACTTGTGCACATATAAGATGCTAGAAAAAGAATTTATATATATTTCATTTTATTTACATTTTCTAATTTAAATGTTTTTTAAAAAAATAGTGTGTAAAAAAAAACCTTTTGATAATTGCTATGTGAGAACTGACTAGTATGAGATATTTGCAAACTTGCACTTTAAAACTTGGGTGAAATTATCTTTTGCAATTTTTGAAACCTTGTTTGAGTCTATTGATTTATTTATTTTTGACAAAAAAAAATTGTGGTGTCTCATAAAGTCTTTTAAATCCATACCCAACTATTTTAAAAAAAACAAACAACCCAACATTGATATAACCACAAATTTCATCTAATTTTTTTCTAAATAGCTATCTCAATTCATAATTACAATATTAACCTAGAAAAAATTTGTGACAAAAGGTTTTAAAGAAATTCATAATTACAATATTAACCTAGAAAAAATTTGTGACAAAAGGTTTTAAAGAATAGGATTTTGATGCAGCCAATAAAAAGCTTGGACATGCACCCATTAGGGGTTTTCTTTTCTTTTGAGGGTGGGGGAAGGGGGATGTGGTGTTGGAATTTGTTTTTCTTGGGTTGTTTAAAATGGGGGGAGATTTGATCATTTCATGTAGGGAAGGGAAAGGCTACTCATGAATAGTGCACTAGTGTTTGCTGGCACTCTCACATTGACATTGCAATAATTTTTTTTGATATTAAAGAACCCCCCCTAAGTGTGGGTTTTTTAATAAGTACCCCCAGTTTGTAATTTACTACTTTTACAGGTTTGGCACTTAGTTGTTGAATAATTATTTCATTTTTCAAAATCCTTCTTAGCATTAAAAATAATAATTTATGATTTTGGAAATAAATATTGGCAACTTCTTTGGTCTCCAATCCTCTAACATGATTTGCCCTTTTACAAAGTTTTCTCTAGCTTCTTTTTGTAAAAATGGGGAGACAAAATGTTTCATGAAATTATAGGATAAAAAAATGTTGTCAATTATTGGATATCTGCTCTACAATAGTGCATTGGCCTGAACCAAGAAACCCTTCAGTTTCCACCAATTTTAATATTTTTCCTTCCCATGTAATATTGTTTTCACTAAATTAGGATCTCCAAGTCCAAATCTAACATTTATGGGGTTTAGTTTGGTCACCACGAGGCCTTGCTCTAGAAGGTGAAGGTACTGGTGCAAGTGTTGGTTCAACCTGGGTGGTCTCCATGCTAAGGAGAAAGTCGATCTTTCCATAGGACATCAGTATTTTCTACACTATGGTGCATATATGAAAAATTTGCAAAAAATCTTGAACATATTTCAGATCCCTACATAGGTGATGTCAAGCTAAGTGCAACTTGCTAGAAACTTTGGTCATATGTTCAGATCCTTAGTACGTCATGTTTCATGCTGCTTTGCATGCAATTTGCATGCAATTTGCCAGATACTTTGAACAAATGTTCAGAGTTCAGAATCCAGACCCGCTAGGCTCATAGCCTACAAATGTAGAGAATCTTCCAGAAAAAAATAAAATAAAACTGGGGCATCTGTACTAAGATAATACTTTTCCTACTAGTGCAAAAACTTTAGACAAATGACGCACATTTTTCACAAAACAAGGGTAATTATCAGTTTTCACAAAGTAATTTACAAAGGGGACGGTTCTCCCCCCCAACCCCCAATTTTTCTTTTTATTTTACACCAGGCAAGGGTATCAACATTTTTGTTAAAAAATGACATTGGTTCTCACAATGCTGGTTCTTAAAATTTTGAAAACAGTCAGTTATCCTTTGCTGGTTCTCACAAACCAGGTATTGCTTTTTATTTTTTTTAAATTAAAATATTTTAAAATAAAACTAAGATAAAATAATTATTGATTTGATTTCTTTTTTTAACGATGTCTCTGGCTTTTTGAAAAAATTCAGAATCAAAGGACCTCTGGTTCAAGGTTTTTGAAAGATTTCTAAAATAAATTCCTGGTTTTGGGTTTTTGAAAAATTTCAAAGAACCTGACTGGATTTATGGAAGAAATGGTAAAACAACCAAGGCTTTGGGGGCTAGGTTATTTGACCAATTCTTTTGGTTTTTTTGAGATCTACAATTATGAGTGAAAATCAGCCCTTCGATTTTTTGAAAATTGCTGGTCATGGGTCCATAATACCCAAACCTTACTTACTAGTTCTTTCTTCGAAAAAGAAAGAAGATAGAACAATGTTTTGTTTTTGGCAAATGGTTTTTTTCAAAATGGAAAAAGTTCAGAATTTAAAAGTTTTTCTATTGTTAAATTTTGTAAATAAATTTAAATTTTTTAGAATTTTCCGAATTCTATCCTAAGTTCCAATACATAGCCAAAAATATAACTCAATTTCTTGTTCAGTTACTTGTTTTTTTATTGTCATATTTGGGTAAATAGTCACCTCAGCTTCATCACAAAATTGAAATGAAAAACATTCACTTAGAAGTTGAAAGAACATCCCAATAATAATGTTAACTCTCCAAACATCATTACCATCTGACCCGGCTTACCACTAATAAATACCTACCACCAAATACTAGCACATCCTTGGAGCTCCCATCTCCTTGGGCAAATTAAACCTAACAGGCAAATTTTGATGTGAGTCTAATGATGAAGGTGTCCTTCCTTTAACCTTAATTAAATTAGGCTAATTTAACATCGTACCTCCAAGCAATGAGAAAAAAACAGTGGACCCTAATAACTTCTTTCTCATTGCTTGTACTAATTTTTCACGGCGGCTAAACCCTGAGACCTTGACCCAGGTAAGGGGTCAAACCTTATTCGGTTATTGGATTTTTTTTTCAAAAACTGGTTCTCACATCTGATTCTCACACATGTGAAAGTCGGTAATTCGGTTTTCAATCAGGGCATCATTCATGATGATACCATGGGGGGATTAAACTGGGATGCCCGAGTGATATCCGGGTGATGCTCGAAGGTATGTGTGATACCCGCCCAACACTGGTAATTATGTGGCATCCCACAATCTTTGTGATTTCTTGAATTTTCAATGCTTATGACCTAGGCTGTAGGTAGGTCATATTAATGTTACATGGCTTTAAACTCATTCAATTTGTTGTTTAAGAGTTCAAATGTGAATGCATGTAAACTAGAGATTGAATGTCTTAAACTGTGTGCATTTCAGTCCTCCTTTCACCCATTCCCCCCTATTTCAATCTTAAATCTTGTTATTCATAAAATGAATTCTTTTGATTGAATCAAGAGCGAAACTTAATATCATAATATCTAATGTATGGGATTTGAAATAATTATGGCACTAGTAAGCATAATAACAAAAAAGGTGCTTAAACAAAGAAGGCATTTAAGGGAAAAAAAAAGAGACAAAATGAAACTCAAACTATCACACAATTCAGTGTAATCTATCTTCATTTTGTTTCACTCTCAGCATTTAAATGCAATGTAATTTTTTACTATATTTTTTAATCTCACCCCTTTAATTATCGAACACAAGATATTAATATTGTGTTTTTTCACTTTATGGATATCTCTATTGAGATATTCTTAAAGTCATGTTGAATTTTGTGTTATCTCTCAACCTAAGTTAGACATTTCACATTGCATTTGTAGATATAATTAAAGTTTCACGAATGAGGACCCAAATGCAAAAAAAGGGATGAACACATGGGCATTTTTTATAAATTACATCTAGACAAAATAAACACCTTACCTACTTAGGGGTCTACCTACCTAAAATTAGGGATTTGCCTAAGTAGCAATCTACTTATGAACCTACTTGCCTACCTTTGTTATCTACCTTCTTACCTAAGCCCCCAACCTATTCAATAACCTACTTGCTTACCTAGGTTACCGACCCTCCTTCCTACTTACTCGCCTACCTAGGTTGCCTACCTTTTCTTTCAAGCCCCAATTTATCTACCTACATGCTTGCCTACCTAAATTATTTTCCCTCCTTCGTAGGCCCCAACTTATTTATTACAATTTTTTTGAATCATGATTTGACAATATTTGTTGTGTGAAATTTATTTTTTCATAAGTTTGGATTGTTAAACACACATGTTATGCATTTAAAACATGTACGAAACACATATAAACAAGATGAAAAATTTTCATTCACAAAAAAAAAATTACATCCTACTTATACATGCTTCACACTTGTTTTAGATGCATGGCATTAATGTTTGAACAATACTAATCTTTTTTTTTAAATCACATGATTACTATTATCAAATTGTGATTCAAGAAGTTTGTAATGAGTTTACTATTAACAAATGATGGTCTAAGAAGTTTGTGATGGGGCTACCTAACCTATTTATTTACATGCTATTGATATCCTTGAAAAGTTTCTCATGGTTTTTTTTGTTGTTTCCAAAAATCGGCATAATTGTGAAACCCTATATGCACACACACTTATCTCCAACCACCTCTTTTATCACCAATGGCCTCTTTTTGAAAATAACAAGGTTCCTCTCTTCAATTATTTCTCTTTTTTTAATAGTCTCTCAAAGTTTCATTTGTTTCACCTTCCTTCACATGCTAGTTTTGTTTCAAAATTTTCATCTCAAGCTTCCATTCAAAGGTTTTACTTCATGCATGCACAAAAACACCAAATTCAAGTTGAAAATTAAAATTCATTTCAATTTTTTTCCCAAATAAATGATTTTCCTTTTTTATTATGTTCACCTTAGGTTTCCAACTCATTTAATATTTTGTTTGGGTGTACACCCCCAATTTTGAACACATTATAAAAAAATTTAATGTTGAAATCCAAATTTTTCACAATTGAACAATAATTAGAACTTGGAAACATATATATGCATCCCAAGTATTTAGGTTTTATGGGGATCCACCTTCTTCATTATGTTCATGTTGGGGAAAGGACAGCTTCGCATGATGTTGTGCAAAATGCTTTTGTGATCATTGTAAGAAATGCATGATTTCATGTTTCACAAGAATAAACCCATGTCCTTTTGCCCCCTACCTTGCAATATTTGTGTTGTTGAATCAACATTGTGCTATTAATCAATGGTGTTCGCACATTGGCACTTGTGGAGATGATGGCTTCACATAATGTTGTGTGAGATGCTTTTGCGATCATTACAATAAATGCAAGATTTCATGTTTTGTGAGAATAAAAACATGTCATTCTGCCCTTTACCTTGTAATCTTCACATTATCGAATTGACATTGTGCTATTAATCAATGGTGTCCACACGTTGGCACTTGGGGAGAGGATGACTTCACATTATGTGGTGTGAGATGTTTTTGTTGTCATTGCAAGAAATGTAGTATTTCATGTTTCATGGAGTAAACCCATGTCCTTCTACCCTTTACCTTGCAATCTTCACGTTGTCGAATCAACATTGTGCTATCAGTCAATGGTGTCTGCATGTTGGCAGACATTGTCATTATCAACCCCATTCGAGTTCATTTGGTTTTGTGGTTGTTTTTTCTCGCAAGTTTGTAATAATAGTCATAACTTAAGCAAAAGATGGTTTTTATCACAATCGATTCTCAATGAACATATCGATTCTCAATGAACATGTTTATCCTTCTAGTTATAAAGGTTTTCAAATGTTTACACCAACAAGCAGATGAATTTTTTCATCAATGTGCCAACATGGTGTGGGGGAGCGAAAGGCATTGCAAGCCCTCCACTTTTAATTTTGCACACATTTTATAAACATAGGGTGTCAATGGCATTACAACGTGCACAAACGATTTGTATTTTGAAACATGTTATTGTAGTTAGTGAGGGTTTGTCTAGGCTAGGTGTCTTTTTAGGAGGTTCTCCCCTTTCTTTATTTGATATGCTTCTCACAACTAGAGGGGGTTCAGGAACTTGATGTTCCCCTTGTGTGGTTTGCCCTCTTAGGTGGTTCATTTGTCTTCTTGGATGTGGGTCTTCCATTTTGTTCCTTGCTTCCGGCTTTTTGGGTGCTTTGGTCAATTTTTGGTTGGCAGGGTTTCATCAATTGGGTATTGCATATAAAATGGAACAAGACACCAAGAGCCAAGGGAAGAAATCTGTACACATCCAAACGAATTTAAGTCTCTAGTACCCAATTCCCTAAAGCAGACTACCTTGCTCCCTTCAAATACATACTCCCTTTTTTTACTATTATAGAATAGGTAAACTACAGGAGTGGGGTGTTCCCATGTTCCCAAGATAAGTGTCAGCGAGGCAATGCCAGGGGTTGCCTATTTTAGGAATGCCTGACTCCAAGGAATTAAACCAACATAAAGCACAGGTAGGAAATAAATTCACATTATATAGCCACCAACCCATCAGGTATCATGGAAAAGAGAACATAAAACATTGACCCAAAAATCGGACACTAATAATGGCGAGCCTAACAGAGTTATGAGAAGAAAATTCTGATTTCTATATGGCATTTGGCGCTACTGCCGGAATGTACAGTTCTTCATCACATTCTCAGTTTTCTCATACCAATTTCTCAAGATTTTTTCATTGTTCATCCATCAATAGTATGGTCACGTGATTTTGCACGCAAGTCGGATTTACACAAATTCGGGACCCGCCCTTTGGCTCGTGCCTGGGGCGGGTCCCTTGTTCTCCTAAGAGCATCTCCAGCAGTGCTAGGTATGTGATCTGCAGAGGTAAAATTTGATGAAGAAGATCCAATGTATGTCAGTTTGGCTCAGGAAAATGGTTTTGGGTTCGCATTCTTGCACATGTAGCCGTGACTGGTGAAAGGTGCAGCAGCGCTTCACCTGGAGAAAAGAGTGTAAGAAATATGATCTAACTGCTGCTCAGTGTTTCTGATTGGCCCATCATAATGATTCATCCAGGTGGTTTGCTATTAGTAGTCCCTCACCTATTTGCTGTCCCAGTTTCGGTTTTACAGGTGGGATTGCTAAAGAGTACAGAACTCTACTTGGATGTGAAAAATATTTCGCACGGTCACATACTAAACATCACTGGAGATGCTTTAAGTCCCCCATCCTAGGGCTCTACCTTGGGCATAATGCCCACCAAGGTGAAAATTCCACTTTTCAAACCCCACCCCACCTCCTCACCATCATTGGGGGAGGAAAAGTTCCTATTGATAACGTGCTCTCCAAACACACTAAAGATTTTGTGACGGTGCTTACCGTATTCAGGCAAAGCGTACAGATGTCGACATGAGAAGACATGGAGGAATCGTCGGGTGGCCACTGGGTCCGGCCGGTTTCGCCGCCAGATCTTCCGGGTAATATAACGTAGAAACAGATTCCAGAAAAGCCCATGGTGTCCACCGGTAGTAGGACTTTCCAATATGTCACTGGCTTTACTCGGTCGGAATAGCGTGTAGGAAGGAGAAATTAACTGTAGTTGTGAAAAGG
>Ga0209208_10006425_pt1 | contig 16192 bp, 12 predicted proteins | sample S1TSphfallax_3_FD_187694 | JGI IMG/M metagenome (GOLD analysis project Ga0209208, IMG submission 187694) | Host-associated microbial communities from peat moss isolated from Minnesota, USA - S1T2_Fd - Sphagnum fallax MG (SPAdes) (version 2) | ecosystem: Host-associated > Plants > Peat moss >...
GCTATAACTATAAATCTACATGATCATGTTCCAGGTATTTGTTCATAACTTGCTAAATAATCACATTTATTAAGGCTTTTTATGAAATTATTTACCAATCAATTTCAATAGTTTATGTTTTTCTTTGATCTTTTGAATCTTCATCAAATGTTCTTCCATGTAATTTTCATCTATGGATGGTAAAGACTTCTAATTTTCTAAACTTTGAATCCCCTTCACTGTCTGATCCACATATGTATATGGTTTCAATTTATTAACATTGACCAATACTGGGTTTGGTTCAAAATTATTAACAAAAACAGTAAGAACAATATTATTGGGTAAACAATACTCTACCTTAAATGGACCAAACCATATTTTCTTGAATTTGCCCATATGTGTTTTTTTTCCTTTGGGAAACCATAAGACATAATCTCCAAATTGGAACTTCTTCTTAATATTTTTTTATCGACTCCATAAAAATCTGCTCCATTGGTTAGCTCCCACATTGTTTTGAACTTCTAATCTATTATCTTGTAACTTTTCCACTTCTATAATTCTAGTTGTCAACACTCTGGCTGGTTTTGCATCTTTGTGGTCCCCACTAATAGCCAATAGAACATATTTTGTTGGCATTTGAAGATGCAAACCATAGACTAATTGATAAGTTATATAAATTATTGCCACCTTGTGAACAATTTTATATGAAAACAAGATCGTAAATAAATGTTCATCCCAATTTTTTTCTTTCATTAACCAACTTGGTCAATAATCTACTGATTTTGTTAGTAGATTCTGCTTGTCCATTTCCTTGTGGATAATATGTAGTAGAATTAACGTGCTTGAACATAAATTATTTTGTCAGAAGTTTTATTGTGTCATTAATGAAATGTACCCCCTGATCTATAATTATAGTCAATGGACATCCAAATCTGGTCTGAATATATTCATATATGAATTTGGCTATAACTATTGCAGTATTGGTTTTGAGTGGTTTTACCTTTACCCACTTGGTTGCATCATTTATAACTACCAAAATATATTTGTTTCTTATTAATCTTCCTACTAGTTTTATTGGACTTATAAAATATAGACCCCATTTATAAAAGGTTCCTCTGGAAATGTTATTACGAACTTGGCGAGACTTTTTGTTTTTAGTCTTCCAATTTTTTGATAGCTATCACAACTTCTACAAAAATCATGAGTTTCCTTGAATAAAGTTGGCCACCAATATCCTACATCTATAATTTTCTTTGCAGTAATATTTGCAACAAAATGCCCTCCAATCACTCATTCATGTAGTTCCTTGAGAACAATATGTGTTTCAAAGGTGGTCAAACATCTATGCATTTTGTTGTCTTGTCCCACTCTATACATAATTCATTCTTTTAAAGTAAAAGGTTCTACCTTTCTATTCAACTTATGTTTATAAACTAGGTTTAGGGTTTTTGGCATCTAACCTATCTCTAAATAGGTTTTCACTTCTTACATCCATGTAGGTTTTATAGAAAATAACGATGCATCCACAATCTAATATGGGACACCCAATGGTTTTGAATTGTCTAGCAATCTGGATAAAACATCGATAACTACATGTGTTTTACTAAGCTTGTAAACTACTGTGAACTCATACTCCAAGAATAAATACACCAATATTAGAACTTCAAAATCCATATTGTTCAAAAAGAAAACATACACATGTAAATAATAACTCATAACAACCTGAAATATGCGAATTATTTAATGCCCAAATAGAAATAGATTCCTTGTACAACAACATAAGCTTTTTTATATTTAATATAAAAAATATTTATTCATTTATATCTTAAAAAACTTTCATGATCGAAATATATAAATTAAATGATCTACAACTTTTTGTTTTTGAAGGACTCATAAAATGAATTCCACTAATCAACTACTACAATACATAGGGGGTGCTATAGGTATATGCAAAACATAAATCATCAAAGTTATTAAAGAATTATTTTTGAAAACAAATAATTACAAGGACAAATTATGCATTACATCATACACTACAAATGTTATTTTAACAACTAACCATTCTTTACTTGGCTTATCAATTGATAAAAATATAATTATAAACAAATCCAAAACAATATCAGGTAGTTAGTCCAACATTCAATTTATGATAGTCAATGAAATATCAATGGTGGGTTGTATGATGTTTACTACAATGCATTTAAAAATATGAAAATTAAAATCAAGCATATTGCCATTTGGAGAACTTCATACAATGTTCATGGGAGATTTTTTACAATTTCCACCCATCACTACCACACCATTATTTTCAACTAATTTTTTTATGTCGAGCAAGGGTATCAACATTTTTTAAAAATTGAAACTAGTTTTCACAAAATTGGTTCTCGAAAATTTGAGAACATCTGGTTATCTTTTTTCAGTTCTCAAAAACGAGGTATTATTTTATATTTTTAATTAAATAATATAAAAAATTGATTTGATTTTTTTATAAAAACAACTCTAGCTTTTTGAAAAAATTCAAAATCGAAGGACCTTTGGTTCAAAGTTTTTGAAAGATTTCTGAAATAAATAATCATTTAAAATAAATTCTCCAAAAATCATAATCATTTGACTTGGGCTACCATTAATAAGTACCTACCACCAGATATTAACCCTCCCTTCAATCTCCCATCTCCCAAGGCAAATTAGACCTAATAAGCAAATTTTGATGTGGGTCTAGTGATGAAAGTGTCCTTTTTTTTAGCCCTAATTAAATTAGGTTGATTTAACACCATATCTGCAAAGTTCAAACCCATGGTCCATGAATGATCAACAAGTTCCAATAAGTAAAACGTTGTTCCATTTTGCATAGAAACATAATTAAGTTTGATGCTCATAACTTTTTTCTCATTGCTTGTACTAATTTTTTATGGAGGCTAAACCTTGAGACCTTGACCCAGGTAAGGGGTCAGACCTTACTTGGTTTTCAGATTTTTTTCCTTCTTTTTAAAAACCCTGTTCTCACATCCGGTTCAGTTTTCAGTTAGGGTATCATTCATGATGATACTCTGAGGGGATCAGATTGGAATGCTTGAATGATACCCAAGTGATGCCCACGAGTATTTGTAATACCCGTCCAACATTGGTATAAACCATCTACTTACCTATTAGTTACCTATTTTCCTACCTATCTATCTATATATGAGACCTATTTCCTACAGGATTGGTTACCAAGGTGAAACCAAATATTAATTCAGTTGAGGTTCATCCACAACTGAGTAATAATGGGCATCCAGTGCTGCTGGGTGCTATTGGGAACTTGATGGGAGCAACAACAACAAATCCACCACAACCCACTCTCCCAAAAGCAAAAAATCTGGGCCCTGTGGGTGCATGCTAGCTCACCTCATTGGGTGCCATTATGCCTACCTTTGTTTATTTCCATTTTTTGCCTAGTGTAATGAAATGAGCATGAACATGAGACATAGTGGCTTTGTACTAACAACAGATCATTTTGAATTTCAGATAACTTTGATGAAACATGTACAACAAGAACTTGTCCCAATGACAAAATCATAGAAAGTTGATGGGTTCTTTGCAAATTCATGGAACCACATGGACCCTTTTGATCCGTACTGAAGGGGGTTGAAGCTTAATTCATGATTTCTTGTTAAAAGGTGGTACCTCATGAAGGCCCCCATAACCCCAGAAACCACACTCTCCAAATGGCACCTGATGGTTCTTCTCTGTGCCAAACATTTGCAGGGAAGGTTTACCACTTCTAAATAGGTTATCTTAGAAAGGAGCATCAGATGAGAAGAGTGCATCATGCATATGAAATTCAGCCTAGTTCTCAAGTGAAGCATGTTCCGCAATGGAATATATCAGTGAACAGGAAAAGAGAAATGACTCCAGAAAAGACTCAGTGGTGTAAACAACAGGTATCATCACACAACATTCAGTGACCTTCACCAGCAACATATCTGGTACCTCTGCTACTTTAACATGTTATAAATCTCCATACATAATGCTATCCACTGATACAAAGATCAGGGATTAGTAATCCCCATGCATAGCAACTACAAACACAAATGAAGAATTCATCACCATCTTTTTAAAAATGAGTAAGGTGACCAAAGTAGCTTGCATCATACCAGACAAACCAGCACTACAAAGAAACATTGTTGGAAAGATGAATGGAACATATTTGTATTGAAGGCCCCCTTTGACATCAATCAATGTTTCCCACAATACAAGAGGTAAGAGAAATGTCCTATGCACAGGGACAGAAGCGATAGCAGAAAGCAAGACAAGAATATTCTCAAACAGGTCAGATTAGTTGCAATCAAATTGACTCCAGTGGACAAGATACCAAGAACAAGATACAAGTCAACTAAGGCCCTGATCCTCTTGCTATCTCTCTATTTGCACCGATGCAAAATCCACTTTCCTTGATGTTAGCAATCTGAGTGGGGAAGTTCCTTAATCACATAGAGAGAGGATAGCACTGTCTAAACTTCACATTTCAAACTACTGAGCACTAATATCCTTTTGATCCCTGGTTATTTACATAGTGACCACATGACTGCTGGAATTCAGTACCCTTGTGGTATTACCAAATCCAGAAATTTGTAGGGCAATCAAAGCACCCAGTACAGAGCTCAGAAGAAACTCCAGAATGAGGTTTTGTTGGGTAAACTTATGGGTAGCTTTGTTTACCATAACCACCTCCATAAGCACCATTCCTCCTGTTGCTGCGAAAAGCACAGCAGCCTACAGAGTAGGCAATAATGAGGAAAACAAGCATGACAATGTTTACAATTGCGACCTTTCGCCAGTCCTGCTTGATTTCCTGAAGGACCCCAGCCTTGCATGAAGTACAGTTGAAACAAAGGTCTGTGGCAGTATTGCTCCAAACTGTACAGTCAGGGTCTGCAGATGCTGAAAGAGTGATTCCACTCTCGCTCCAGTCTGTAGCATTCACGAATGCAAAACCACAACTGGAAGGTGGCTTGCAACACCCCGACTGCAATACCCAAAAGAAAACAAAAGATTGTCAGTTTTGTTCTGGTCATGGCAGACTTGTTTGTGACTAAGAGAATGGGGGCAATGGCACATCGCAGAAACCATTGCACAAATACCTTTTCTTGCTGAACAAGAGATGTTAACATACAGTGCATCAAGCTCGGAGCTGCAAACATAGCCTACTTGACCTCCTTGTAAGAAACCCAAAAAACAATAGCAACAGGGTCCAGATGGAACCAATACCTCAATGGGTGTGAGGGAAGAAGCGTTGAACTGGGCTAAGGTCGGGTACTGGTTATCCAAGCCGTTGCAAACCTTGGCATCGCTAAGACAGCTCTTGATGGTGTTCCAGTTGGATGGGTTATTCACCCTCCGTTGCAGCCAAGTGGAATAGTCCCCGAGGTGGTATTCCTTGTATCCTTTGCCGGACAAAGCTTGGCCAGCACCGGCGTTAGTGACAGCGAAGGCGAAGATGGTGAACACGAAGAGCAGAAGAATGAGCACGAACATGACGAACAGATACAGCCACAAGAGACATGACACTCGGCACCATGCACCGAACACGCCGGCTAACGATACCAAAAGGATAAACACCCCAATGATTATGACGGGCCATTGCAGGAAACGAACGCACACCGTGTTGTGCTGCTTGGCGAGCCAGATGCCGGCTCCGATGATCGGAATCGACAACACGAATGTGACGAAATTCAAAATCCCTGACAACAAATTACTAAAACCCATTACACCAAACCGGAAGAAGAAAACCGACGCCCTGGTGTGTTGTCGTCCCTTCTTCACCCACTCCTGCTGTTTCTTTTCACGCCGTATCTTTTCCCGACTATGTATCTTTCTTGAGCGAGCTTCGTGCTCTTCAAAACTGGTACCAAAACTTGGCTTCCAAAACGACGAATATATAACCAAAAATGTAAATGCAAGCTTACGAAACCAAAATGGCGATGTTGAAACCGTAGAAAGAAACTCCACCCAGAGAGGGAAATTGGCAAGAGCAGTGGAATTGTGCGCAATGGTTGGAAGCGGCGCGAGGGGTGGGAGATATACTCATGGATTGCAAGAGGGGGGAGGAGAGAAGAGCAGCGGCAGCACATGCATGCAAGGAAAACGTCGCTTGTTTTCGCGCTTGCTTCGGAGACTGACACTCCTCCCTCCCTCCCGCGCTTGCTGCAAGCGCGTTGTTGTTTCTTGTGCGCAGCGAATTAAGGGGAGGTGCAGCCTGGTTGAGGTTTCAAAATCCAGGTCTTGACCGCCGCAACGGGCAAAGGGCCAGATTCTCGTCAACAGTGGGGGCACGGATCCGCGTCTCAAACCAGGTTTCGTTCTAGCCATGGCCTAGCCCTCACCACCTTTGCCCATTTAGTCAACCAGCGGTCGTGAATTTGTCCATTTGCTCTTTTTCTTTTCTTTTAATATATAATTTCAAATATATATATATATATATCTTGTTTTTGGGTGGTCGGCCAACTAACCAGGGGTTAGCCCACACATCAGCTGTCCAAATTGGTAAACTTCACAAATTGTTGTTTTAATGGCCCAAAATAGGCACCATGTGAGCCAAGTTAGAAGACTCACGCGGCGTTGATTTTAAAAGATTCACAGGCCATTGTATTAAAGCTCAAAATAAGCATCCTTGGTTCGCTTGCTTCAGTTCAGTTCAGCTCTTTCCACTGAGTTTCTTCCACCCCACAAAGCACCTACTTAAATTTGTCAACTTCACATGAAGTGAAGTTGTTTCTTTCCTTCACCCAAATAAGCATCCCATGTAACAGCCAGGCACAATTTGTGTTGTGTTGTTGCCCCAGAGAGAAAAAGGGGAGGGGGGCGGGAGGGGGTTTCTTACCAAATCTGCAACAGTCGAGGTCTCCACTAATTGTAACCTTGGCAGTTGCAAGTGGTTTCAGGTTTTGGGAAGAGGAAGGAAGGGACAAGGAACCTCACACATCAAACCGACCAGAAGAAATAGTTCTATTTCATCCAAAGGGTTTAACCCTAAACCCACTATATATATATATATCAAGTTGAATTTTTCCTCCCCAAAAGGGGCAGGCATTTCCTTTTTGCAAAGAATTTTCCCCTGATACCTGCTGAGTATCATGGGAAAAAGTATGGATTTATTTATTTATTTGCAGATGCTTTACCCTAGGTAATGGCCGAGGAGTGGGGCATTCGGCGCCCTCCACCTCAGGTGGGCCAGGGGAGCTTATTTCAAAATCCCTTGCTCCTCAGTGGTTACCGCCTTGCAAGTGGTTTACCTATGGCTTTCAATCCCACTCCCATATGTTTTTTCTACGAAAAATAGGAATAAAGAGGTGTTGCCCAATTCTAGCCCCGATAACTATGTACTAATCTTTAAGGGGGATTACCATAGCCTAGGACAGTTTCCACATTGACAAAAAATTTCTTTTTTTCTTTTCAAAAAATGAATTCATTTTTACATTTTTACATTTATGTATTTTTTCATCGTCTGCCATAATATTGTGATATGAGTAGTGAAATTATTTTAAAGTGTAGCCTATGATAATTATGATGATTTTCAAAATGTCAACTTCATATTTTTCACAAATTTTCATTTCACTATTTTGAGGATCATTTAATGACGAAACGGACCTTAAGGTAATGTAGTTGAAAAAGTCCTGCCCTGCCCATATGATTTGGCCAGGGTGAACCAGCACCCAAATATCCCCCGGCCTAAAATTGTAGGGCAAGACTGCATTGCCTTGAGCCACACCCCTAGGTACACCTCCCCCACCCTCCTTCAGGTGTGTGCGAAGAAGAGGCTGGACAAAACAAGGAAACTTTGAGAAAGTGGGGGGAAGGGGGAGGATTCTCTGTGGGGGTAGCGTCAGAAAGGAAGGGGGGCACCAGGCAAATACACCTGAATCACACATTATGGCATTAACTAGGGTGCCCAGTAAGTAGTGTAATGAATTGGATAAATTTTACTTCCATCTGAAATCCTCATGCTTAACCCCTCAACTTTCATCATAACTTTCAATTAAGTTTTATCTTTTGAAATCCTCAACGGAAAAATGTAATTAAGAGGAGAGAAGCAACTACAAACTGTAAAAACCTGTGCAACTTTTTATAGTATATTTCAAGGCATGCTCCAATTGCATAATAGGTTGTGTGCAAGAAGCAATTCTTTCCCAAAAATAAAAACAATGGGTCGTGTGCAAGAAGCACTTGATCATATTGTAGCGTTGCTCTCTCTCTCAACCTTCGTCATTTGAAGTTCTTATTTTAATTTTTTCAAAGTGTCCTACAATTGGTCCTTGAAGGTTTCGTCTGCAAGGTATGAATCACGATGAATCGTTTGATGGTCAATGTAAACTTGCTTCCACATAGTAGTAGGAATAAATTGAGTAACATGCTTCTTACCTAGGTTATAGTTCACAAAATGTAATAAGACATTGCCATGGTGTTGAGTTGGACATAGTTAACAAGTTGCCTAAGTACCTTTCCTTGTGAAGGACTTTAGATTTATGCAATGCCACGAACTCATATACTTGTGTCTTTGGTACATTTGGCTATAAGGTTGTACTTGAAGACCTTATGGTTGGAGTGAACAAGTAAGATTTCAAGGGTACACAAGTACCCATACATATGTAATCTAATAAACAATGTAAGGTATAAAGTTTAAAAGTCAAGAAAATGGGTTTCATGTGTGTTTGATGTACTAGAGTTGTCAAGTCCAACAAATTAGGGTATTGAATTGAATTATAAACCATACAAACAAGTTTCTACATCATTTATAGACCCATATCTTCCAAACTAAAATTGAATTACCACCCTTCTATAGTTGCAAAGCTCAGGGTAAGGTTTCAAAGCCATACTCAAAATCAACACACACATTCAAGGTATAACAAGACTTGAAGTCGTTCTAACTAAAGTGGATATATAAGGTTTCAGGGGTACATAAGTACCCATACACATGCAATCTAATAGATACATAAGTTGGAAAACTTAAGAAACCAGGGAAACAAATTTAAATGTTTTTTATGTACCAAAGTTTTCAAATCCAAAAATTAAAATATTGAATTGAACTACAAACCATACAAATAGGTTTTACGTCATTTTCCAAATTGAAATTGAATTACCGCCCTTTTACAACTACAAAATTTAGGGTAGGGTTTCAAGGCCATATTCAGAATCACCACATAGATCGAAGGTATCAAAAAACTTGGTGTTGTTTTGGCCACAAACCAAATGTTAGGGTTGCAAAAATATGTAAATACCCATGGACATCAAGTCATCCAAACTTTCCAAATTTATTGAAATATAGAACCAAAAATAGGGTTTAAGGGTGGGTTTGAATGCCCATTACACATGAAAGTTAGCTCCCCATGTGGAACGGTAAAAAAAATGAAGTTTCAAAGCCACCTTAAAACCGAAGTTTCAAATCTTTGTATTATATAGGAAGTAAAGCTTCAAATAATGAACTTCAAATGGTAAATGTTGTTTCAAAGACTGTCTTAGAAGTCCTTGGGTAACAATATTGTGGCGATAAAACACATTGTGATGTTTCACAATGTTTAAGGCTTGTCATTCAAGGGATTCACCCACAACTTTATGCCACACATGACTTACTTAACAAAGTCATCACATCATAGATGGGTCTAAAGGCAATTTTGGGAAGATATGTTCAATCACAAATGCATATGTTAAAGGAGGCAATAGATGTTTTGGGTATTCTTTGGGTTTTTCATGGCTATGGGGCCATTTTGAGGGTTTAAGGTTTGGGGTACAATGCACAATTTTTGGAGTTTGTGGAGGTGAGAAAAGGTCTTCAATTTTTGAAGACAAGAAAAGGCGTTTTGTTTCTAATCTTGGAGGTTCAAAATTGGTTTATTTCAAGGATTTTTTTAACCAAGCACTAATTAAAATTTGGAAATAATCACAACTCTTGCAACAACACACGGAAAATGACACAATAATAGGAGAAATGATTGCCAAAAAGAAAGGTTTTGAACGAAACAATAAAAATTCTTCCTCTTTTTCTATACCCTGAGTTCATAAGCCATCTTGGTGTATGTTGGGCTTAACTTCACTTTAATGGATGTTGCAAGTTCTCCTTGTTGCTACAAAATTTGGGATGAGATGGTACTCCTCAAAATTCTCTCTTCAAGCCCCTGCAAGTGTCAACGGAAGGCATTGAAACACAAGAGGTTGTATGGTGATGAAGGGCATAAGATTATTAAAACTTCCAAAGTTATGTAAATCAGAACCAATGAAGTTCTTGCAAGCGTAAATTTAAGGCGTTGAAACACGAGAGGTTCCAAGGCGATGCAAGGCATGAGATTATTAGAACTTCCAAAGTTATGCAAGCCATATCCATTGCAAGCATAGAGATAAACATGCAACAAGAAATGAAGGTGCAAGCATAGAAGTAAAAAATTGATGAGATGTGGGCTTCTCCAGGTAATGCATGAGCTAGAAACTCAACATGAAACTCAATTCATGTCAAGTCCTACTTGAAATTTGAGTTTTGAACTCGTTGGGCTTGTGTGTAATTTTTTGGTACTATCTTTGAAGTTACGTCTTGTAAATGGGCTGAACACAAGCTTTTGGTGCCATGTTTGCTTAACTTTACAAATAACTTTAATGAATTATCCATGAAGTAACCTTGTCTTTTTCACCATATCTTTGGGCTTCCTATCACCCCCTATCCCCTCTTTAAGTGGTATCTACAAAGTAAAAACATTTTATTAAATCTCAGTATGAAATGTTAAAATGTAGCATTTAATGCACAAATTTTGACACTAATTATAATAGTTGTACACATACGAATAATGAAAAAATATGTAGCAGTAGTGGAAACGTTTGGGAAAAAGGAAAGACGTGATTAAACTAATTTATCACCAAAATTGATGGCTTTTTGAGTTTCATCCCCCCTTGAATGCTAATGTATTTTTTTTTAAAAATCTCACCCTATGTATGACCAAATTCAAGGTTCTAGTGTTGTGTTTTTCTTGTACTTTATAGATAACTATATTAATTTATTCTTATACATTGTTGACTTGTCAAAACAGCATCCAAAAACAATGTATAAGTCCAAGACACCCCACCTCGCAAGTTTGTTGCCTTGAATTGTGTTTGGGTTATGTGATGTTCCATTGCCAAGAATCAATACTTACAATTGGCAAGGGAATCTACTAATGGTTGATTTGTCAAAGATTGTGTTGCCAAGATTTGAGCAAGAAATTTGTTGTCCAATATAATTTGGTGTCCAAAATCAAATTTATTTATTCAAGATCCAATAAACAAAACATTTGGATTGGATGAATTATTATTGGAAAAAGATTGCTTAACTATTTTTAAAAAAATCTTGATGGAAAAAAATAGTTCTAATGATGATGATGATGATTTATTGAAATTGGTTTAGGTAAGACAACTTTAAGTTCCATAAGTCATCTTTCAAATATTCCTAAATTTTTTTAATTGATTCCCAAATAAAATGAATGGAAAGATGTCTTTTCATATTTGTGTATGTTTAGAGTTTTTGTTTTTCCCAACACCATTGTCATAAGTAGATTTTCAACACTTTTTGCACCAATTTTGATCCCATTTTTCTTTAGGTGAATTTGGATTATTTGATCAAATCTAAATCCAATTGAATTTGAATTTAATTTAATTCAATGACATTTGAATTCCATTTAAATTGCATGTAATGTGATTCAATAGTTGCATTTGAATGGAGTTTAATTTCCACATATTCAATTTTTTTTCAACAATTGATCGCCAATAGTAATGTGCAATAGTGGAGAGCCCAAGTCCAATAAACATCTTGATAATTCATAAAAACAAAGTATAACACATATATGATAAATAAAAGGAATGGGTCACATCATATGGTAAGAGGTTTTACCAAGGATTATTTCATGATGTAATTGGTGTTCCCCAACACCATTAATTCACATGACAAGTGGAATTTGCAAAATCAAAAGGGGACCCAAAAGATGACCCATTGATCACCTAGGAAAAATCAATTTTTGTTTTTTGGAAAAAAAACCAAATCCAATTATTTGAAAAAACCTTGATCAACACAAGTAATATTAGGGGATCCACACTCCAAACATGAAAAATTCTTTAGCAATTTTAGGCATTTTTTTTTTTCTTATTTTGAAATTTTCTCTAATTTGCCACTTAATATATCAAGGGGCTATGAGAACCCCTACTTAAACCCCTCCAAAAAAGGTTTCAATTTTGCCAAGATCCTAGGACTAGGATTAATTAATCACTAGATATAGCCAAGGAATTGCTTGTTGGCAAGGGTTCCTCATTGTTTTTGGTCATTGCTCTCAATCAATGTAGCTCTCAAGGGCAAAATCACACTAGGGTGGACCAAAAACGACGGTTTAAAGTCCATTTTCGAAGTCCAAATCCAATGTATTTTCACATAAAATCATTTAAATTGTGTTGAAGTCAACATTTTTTTCCATATCCAAGTTCATGTGCTTCTAATTTAAACCTTTTAAAAACATATCTATAAATATGGCTTTTGGAAAAATCAATTTGGATATATAAATGGACTTTGTGAGTTCTAGGTCTTCATTTTGATTTTTTTTTAAATGTGAAAAAAAATTCTACTTAATTTTTTCATCTTAAGTTTTATGAGCCTACAATGTAGGGGCCTCGAAAATTATGAACATGTCCTCCAAATCCACTAGAAGAAAAAAGTTCATTACCGTTAAAAAAAACTATGACATTAGTTGTGGCCAACATTGTAAAGTCCATTTTTCACTAAGTATTGAACTTTTTGGAGTATTTTTTTTCAAATTTAGGAGGACTAAAGTAGATAATTCAGATTTTCAACTTATATTTTAAAATTTTCTTAAATGCATTTGAGTTATAAAAACCAAGACTTTACAAAACTAGGAAAACAATTATTATGACTTCCATAAAAGTACATTGTAGTGTGCTTTTACTTTCAAAACTCTAGCTAGATCTTCCTCACCTAAAAAATCTTCTTGCCATTGAGCATCAAAGGTAGTTGTTGCCTTTCTCGTGTTCTTAAATTTTTAGGTCATTATTTGTCATTACACAAGAAGCATTGGAACTTGCTTATTGAGGTTTGTTTTTTTTGTTTGGTCATTAGTGTGGTTTGTTGCTTGTGCAATTTAGATGCAACTGCCAATGCATTAGAAGAGTAATCTCTAGGACAATTTTGTGCAATTATGATTAATTTGAACAAAATTTTGTAATTGTTACAAATACTTTCCTAATTTTTACATTTTGTAAGTCTCAAGCTTCTTGTAAGTTGGAATCTTTTTTATGTTTTCTTGATTCAATGTGCCATGGCACCTTTGTAACTCTTGAATGGATTCAGTACAAATTGTTTTTTTGTGATGGGGTCCTTAATGTAGTTGACATTCTTTAATCAAGTCAAGTTGTTATTGTTTGCAACTATTACAATCTTCTTGGGCCACAACTAGGTAATAGTGAATGTATGATTATTTTTTTCATAGGTCTATATTGTTTAGACATGAATGTCATGCATTTAAAACACATATGATGCATGTATATGTAGGATGAAATATTTTCATGGCCCAAGAAATTTGTGATGGTTGCATTGTAGTAAAGGTTGATGTTGATGCAGAGGCCAATGTTCATGTATGTTGTGTTGCAAATATTTTTTTGCACTTGGAAACATTGTTTAAGTTTGACCAAGTGGAGAAGAAGGGGAAAAAAAGGTGAAAAAAGAGGAAATAAATTAGGTTTTAAAAGATGTACATTGGGCAACAAATCTTCCATGGGCAAAAGTTATGGTTGGTTTTGATGGGAACATGAACATGGTTAGGTGCCATGTTTGCACATAAATCAAAGGGAGAGCCAAGTTCCTAATTCCCAAATTTGACAACCTCTAAAAGCATGTCATGAAGCACAAATGCAAGGTTGCAAAACCTAATTGTAACACGGGGCATTACTACATGTGTATGGAGTCACAACATGCAAAACATAAATGGATGTTTTGTAGTGGGGGAAAAGACATAATTGTAGACATGATTATTGTGGGCCAATGTGGTTGGAAAGAGGAAAATTAAAAAATTGGTTCTTGAAACAAGGTTGTTTCTTATTGACTTTCAAGCCATGAAATTGTTGTTTGAAGTTTTTTAAGGTGAAGAAGACCCCAAAAACACATTGGAGTAATAATGTTAGTTGGGAGAATACAATTTAGTTCAACACCACATTGTCCTCATTATATTTAAAATTGTGGTTCATGTAGTGATGTGTTTTCCTATTAAATGTGATGAAAGTGCAATGATCGACAATTAGTCTTGGGTTAACATTCATGGTTGCCTTGTGGAAGGCTTCAAATGCATAACAATTTTGTTGAATTTGGAAAGGTTGGGACTAATAGTGACATAGTCAACAACCTAACCATTGTGACCCTAAAATCCTTGTTGGCCTAACTATAGAGGAAATTAGTTACAAGTTAAATTATTTTGGGTCTAATGGTGTTGTTGTGTTTATAAGTGTTCATAGTGGTGTGACAACACAAATATATAGAATAACAACTCCTTTCATGTTTTTTGTTCATTATGTTGCACCTTGGATTAACCTAATTGTGCAAACATTTTCTAAACAACCCCTAATGTAGAAGCTTGAAAGTTTCTTGTAAACCACATACACATAGTTTTCCTCGTCATTAAGGGGCATGTTGTGTAGTGCAAGTTTATGTAATTGTTGAAGGCAAAGGGAACAAATTGTTTTGCAATGTAAATACTAGGGGGATTTCTATAGTGTCTCTTGCTAAAATGATCCTTACACATCGTTAGTTCTCAAAATGAATGTTGAACTCCACGCCATCGAAGCTCCAAGAACTAATCTTGAATTCTTATCATGTGATGTTACTTATTTATCATGGGCCTTATTTGCATCATGCCCATGTTGAAGGCAATGCATGAACACATCAAATTTGTTCAAAGTTGTGATAGTTTTGTGTGTGAATTTGTCACTATGAAAACTTAGGGGGCTTTGCCACTTAAATTGCAATTGGATTTTTTAATTTTGCATTAAACATTTGCAACTCCATGTATTTTTACATCAAGAATGTTATTAGATGAGTTACACCAATTGCATCAAACACAACTCATTGTATATGGAAATATATATATGCCATAAATACATTACAACTAAAGTATGCACATAAGTATCCTGCACAAAAAACTCATGAATAAATGTAGTGTTTACATGTTTTTTCATTCATCCATTAATGAAGGAAATCTATTGATGTCCATTGCAACTAACTTGCAACTAATGCATTACCAAATTACTACTTTGTAATCATTATATTTTGCCAATATTATTATGTTACAACTTGAAATCAATAAATGTAATTTTAAATTACAACTTATCAATTTATTGATGGAACTGTTAATTTGCAACTAATCCATTTTTGAATGGTATTATTTTTGTGCCTATTGACAATGATAATTTTGCATCATGAAACATGTTACATAAATCCATTACACAAATTATGACACAAATCATCCCAATGGTATAATTATATGGATTAATACTCAATGTTAGAAAATACAATATTCATACATGAACATTTTTAGTGTTAAGTTAAAACTTGTTAAAACTATTGTTATCAAATATCTTATGAAATATTTAGTGTTATATAATCTTAAGAGGTCCATCTTGTTTTTATTTAAGAATTGGGCTATATTTTGATAGTTGCCAAATATGGAATGACACTTGCACATCATTGTAAGCTAGATGATAACCTCAGTACAATGTAATGTCTACATTTTCAAACTAACTATTTAAGTTTTCTACAACTATAACGCAACTAACACACAATGTACATAATATGGTGTCATTATTAACTCATTATTGATTTATGCAATGTAAACAACGTATCATAACCACATCATATAACCAAATTTGTCCACTTTGCTTCAGTCTTGTTGGTTTTGGATTTGTTAACTTTTGTTGTCAATCTTTAGGTGCCCATATTTTGAAAATTGAATAGGAGTATCTTGCAACTACAACTTATAAACAAGATACACACACTATCACATGTTTAATTTTTCATCAAAATCTAACACAAACAACATCATTAGTTTCATATAATGATTAAACTATAAGTTTTGCATTTACACACAATTATTCAAATTAAAAGTAAGGTGTTATAAGCAAAATTAAAATATGTATTGGTCTTAAATTTCTTCACATGTAGATGTAAACT
>Ga0209208_10006426_pt1 | contig 16190 bp, 8 predicted proteins | sample S1TSphfallax_3_FD_187694 | JGI IMG/M metagenome (GOLD analysis project Ga0209208, IMG submission 187694) | Host-associated microbial communities from peat moss isolated from Minnesota, USA - S1T2_Fd - Sphagnum fallax MG (SPAdes) (version 2) | ecosystem: Host-associated > Plants > Peat moss >...
AAAATTGATTCATTAGTTGATTGTTATTAGTAATGTTTAACAACGCAAAGCCCAAATAAATATTTCTCCCTCCTTTTTTTTTTGTTTACCAATGTCATTATGATGGTGTGATCTCCGTCCTCTTCCTTCCAACTTGTTGCTTTGTAATTTTGGATATATTTTGTCATCTATGATTGACCATTACCACAACACACATTGGATGGATTCATAAGTTGCTCAAAACAAATTGCATCTTAGAAATTACTTCAAACAACATGTGAGATATTGTGATTCATATTAATTAGTTGTGGCGAACCCAAAGTTCAATTTTTTTTCTTTTTTGATGGATATCATCAATTGTCCCATCACAAAAAACATCAATCAAGCTTTGGACAGTCCTAGGATAGATACTTATATCATGGTACCTTGGTTGGTTAGGCATTAATTAATTATTTTTGGGAATTGTCAAAAATTCTGAAAATGTGTGCTTGCCATGCCAAAAATTGGTCCAAATAAATGAATATCTCAAATATAATATTTTCATTGTTTATTTGCAATAGTAGTAAGTAGTTTAATTACTTTGTTTTTGAAATAAAAAGGCTAATGAAATTAGATAGATTATGCTATGCCTTATAAGCTTTGAAGCTTCATACTACGGAGTCTTTACACTATCGTAAAGAGAATTAGTACGTTTTATCAACATAATGACGAAAATTGACTATAGCATTTAAGGGTTTGGTCAAGTTATTTAACTTGATTGAAAATAATTGTCAATATGATGATATGTTGTTTTCTATCGATAAAATTTCTTATTAAAAAAATATATAATAATAATAAAATCCAGTTATGTCTATGAAGGTTGTTGCGCCCTTCGACCTCATGACATTGATGAGGGCGACCTTGAGAGGCCAAAGGCCGCATCAAAGCACACAAACTTCCATTTCATCATTAGAAAACGTAAAAATGTTCCCAAGAAATAAGAAAATAGGCTAAAATAGGGGGTTTGGGGCTGAGCCATATGTCTTTTAGCTGAAGGTTTGAAAAAGCGAAAAGGACCAATTTATATGACTTATGAGGTTCGAAAAATAACTCTTTTTCTCTTACACAATACACATTACCTTAGGTCTATAAACTAACTTAGTATAATGTTGAAATGTAATTTTCTTTTGCTGAACATAATTAACAAAAATTAATTAATTATTAGGCACCTTATTGCCGAACCAGCCAAGGTACTATAGTATATCAGTCTCTTCCTTTTGGGCTGTTTATATAGGTTACAAGAATAGAACTTAAGGCAAAGGAAGGGGATAAAGTGAGGTGCTATTGGGAACTTGGGGAACATGGTAAAACCCTTGTGAGAACACATAGACAACCAAAAATCCAAAAATTCCAATACCACCCCAACCCTCCCCAAAAGGAAAAAAATTAGTTCTCTTGGGTGCATGTTGGCTCACCTCATTAGTTGCCAAGAATTTGTATGTTTACCTCTATTTTTTACCATTTTTGGCTTCGGCTAATAAGTACCCACACTCTTAGGAAGGGGTATTAATTCAAGCAAAAGAATGGCTACAACCATTGAGATGGCGGACATGCAATAAAGAAGGTTCAACTTTTTTCCTTGGGGGCTGGAGGGGGTTTGGGCATAGAATTTTTTTATAAAAACATTTGTGTTCCCATCATGTTTTCACATGTTCTCAATGGTGTTTCCCAAGTTCTCGATGTGTTCCCCATTATGTTCCCAATAGCACAAGACTTTTATCCCATAGGGTTTGCCCAAAGTTTTCCACTTTTCCCCTACATAGGTGGGCCAAATGGGAACATTAAATCTTCACATAGAAATTTATATTTTGAAGAGTTTTCAAAAAAATTGTTTGGTTTGTTTGTTTTTTTTATTTTGGTGATGGCCAATCAAAAGGGTTCACACTAAAAAATAATAATAAAATAAAAAACTAATAAAAACTTGGGAGGCACCCCATCTAATAAATAGAAGTAACAACAGAAGTAATAGGTACCCTAGTTATAATGGGTGAAAATGAAAATGGTGACAAACCATTTTAGAAATAGAAATTTCATGTAGCCAATGAGAAGGCATTGGGGGCTTGGTTTTTTTCTCTTGGATTTAGGGGGAGAGGGGAGAGGCGAGGATTTTGTGTTTTTTTAATATTCCCATTGTCTTCCCATCAACCTTCATAAGGTGTTCCCATCAAAGTTCTCAAAATGTGATAAAATAGGGTTTAGGGGATAGATTACAAGGTGGAACTTGGTTTTGTTACTTCCACAACCAAGTCATATAAAGTGGGCCAGACTGAACCAACACATGCTCTATTGTTTGGGAAAGCCCATTTTCATTTTGTCATATGGGATATTGCCAAATTGTGAAGACATTACCAACTTGCATGTAGCCTTGTAGGTATCACCACTATAATTTATTTTTTTATTTTTTTAAAAAAAATTTGTGATGTAGCCACATTGGTGATCATTAGCCAAATTTGGCTATAGGTCAAAGAGGAAGGTAAACTCTAATGACAATTATTCATCAAAACTAGTTTAAGTAAGATGATTATAGAGTGTCATGGTGTTTTGTCCAACCAAATTCTAGTTTGGAATTTGTTTAGCCCATTCCCAAGTAAAGAGGCATGAAAAAATGTCTTTTTTGGATTTGTGTTTTTTTAAGTTCTTTTTCTAACACTGTATTCACAAGAAAATTTCAATATCTTCCACCCATTTACATTTCTATTTCTTTTCTTTTCAATTGAATTTGAATCTATTCAATTCTATTCAATTCATGGTGCATGCAATGGAAGTGGGGTATGGTATAAAACAATATTGTAACAAAGTCCTAAATCAATACATTTTATGATCACTCATGCATATCTTATTATTATTTTTTCCCAAGGTGTGCAATAATTTTATTATTCATATGACTGAACTTAATGTAACCGTGCATTATGTAAATTAGTTGAAGTTATTGGATTCATGATCACATATTGCATCATAAAACAAATGTCCAATTTATTGAGTTTTTTGGAGCTTATAGACATTGTCTATATTCTTATTAGAGTTATTGTATAAAATCTAATATGCAAAGGGCTTAGGAAAAGGAAATCATTTGAAACTATGTTAAATTGTCCCTTGTTATAATCATTTGAAATTATGTTAAATAATCCTTTGTTATGATTACAACCCATGTTTCTAAATCAAGAATTAATAACTTCAACATGTGAGCAAATTTGAAATAGAAATAAGTTGCAAATATTTTTTCATGGGCAACATTGCTTATTTTTAAAATAATCATTTTTTTTCCTTACATGAAAGGTTCCCTTGATAAGGTGCAATATAGTGGTTGTTGGCTGAAAATTATAAGTTAATTAATTCAAAAATAAGCTTATGTAAGATATGTATAAATTTTAATATTAGAATTTTTTTATAAAAAAAATAGCATGTGCATTAAAGATTTAAGATATTAGTTATTAGCAGGTTCAATTATTGTGAAATAATGTTTTGATTAATTGTAGAAGGTGATCATAGGGTCAATAAGTTAGTTTAAATTTGGGTTTAGAACATTTAAGTCAACATAAAGAAGAACATTTAAAATTTTAAGTTTGACATTTAAGGTTTTAGATTTTAGGATTATAGGGAGGCAATGAATTCTTCTCGCAATAATAACCTAATTTTTTAGTAAAAAAGGTTCAAGCACAAGCTTCTATGGTTTTTTTCTATGTCAAAGTGATCAAAGAGATTTTTGGATTAAGGAACACACAAGCAAACTTTTCCAGCTCCAAATTTTCTAAAATTGCAAACTAGTAGGTTCCAACATGTTGCCAAAACATAACAAGATTCAGCCAAATTTGGTTAAATTCCTCTTGTGGGCAATTGCCAACATGGCTACATCAGAATCCTATTGAAAGTTCAAAAACGTGGCTTGTGAGTTGATTTGAATACAAATCTATCCACATTTTATTTTTTAAAAGGTTGAATTTAGCCCTTGTTTAAAGTCTTCAATGCATCTAGTGAAAACATTAAAAATACATCATTCAAAAATACAAAAAATTCATCAATGAAAATGTCTTAATAAAAGGCTTTAGAAAAATATGCCACATTTAAAACTATATATTAATATTATAATGTATTGATAATTTCATGTCATGTTATATGTGAAATTTGCTTTTCAACCATTCAACACCTTCCTACAATTCTTGAGTCTCACTTTGCTTATTTCTTATGGATAGAGTTGTTGACATCCTCGAAAGAGATCACAAAGTTCCTTGTTTGTCTAAAAAAAAATTACATAAAACAATTTTGAGTGACCACCAAACAAATGATGATAATAATATTTAAAGAAGACATTTGCTAGGTAATTAAAAAACATGGAGTTGGGGAAGTGAGTAGGTGCATTAACAAGTCAAGTTGATATTTTACACAACAAAAGTCAAGAATATCCTACCCCCACTTACAATATGTTCAAAATAATTTATATTATTATTTTCCTTTTGATCATACAAAAGGATGTTAAATATATATATATATATCGGTAATCCTCCCCTCCTCATTACCTCCCCTCGTCTAGATGAATAAGCAAGTGACACATTGGACAATGCATTCCAGAAACCAGTTATATATGTATCGTACTACTTATGCTTTTTGCAATGCCGGGTGTTTTTCCTTTATTTATTTATCTATTTATTATTCAATGTTGATGATGAAGCAAATATATGCATATGTGTGTGTGTAGGGGTGGTCATGGGTGTCTTACAATTGGTACAACAAACCCAAGAAAAACAAAAAAATTGCATATGTATTTGGATCTATGGGGGGGGGAGGGTTTGGGTGGGTGTAGCTACATCACAAAATTGGGAATTTTTAATTAAAAAAACCCCAACAACACCTTGGAAACCCTAAAAATCTGAGGCTTGATGTTTTTGCCTAGATTTCTGTCTAGATGCTGAAGTTTGAATTCCCTAGAAGATTTGCAATCTAGGGAAAGTCAAGCACTGCAAGATTTTCTATTGTTGGCCTTGCCTACTACTACCAAGGCAAGGATATATTGTGTTTACATTCATTATAGAGTATAGTAGCTTAAGGCATTTTGGCCTCCTAGGGTCTAGATTGCAACTTAACCTATATTTTGTCTCAAAGTCTTGCTCTAAGTCAGAGCATCCCCTATTTGGGCCTCTACCCCTAGTTACCACATACAACAACATAGAGTGACAATTATTTTTCCATACCTTCCCCTCAATATAAAAAATTGGCCAGTGTAAAGTTAGAGGTTTCTCAATTTTTAAAATTTCTGTGTGTATTTTGAGGGATCTTCTTCCCCAGCCAAAGAACCCTAGGGCATTATGCCGGGGGGGGGGAGGAGCTCTCTCAATTTATATGTTCCCATGTTCTCATGGAAATATTTCGTTTTTACGAAATGACAAAGAAGGGGGAAATAAAAAAAAGAGTGTTGTTTACGTAAGGGGAGGGGAAGTTCCAGTACTCGTGTGTTCTCTAGAGATTCAGCAACACCCTCGGGCTCACACCCTCAAGTGGCCCCTTCCCTCGGGAGAATGCACTTGTACGGGAACCTCCTCCTCTGCCTGCAACGTAAATGCTAGATTTCATCTACCGTACTCTGTACAGCCCATTTTGGTTGCTGCATTTGGATATGCTAGTGTGCTTTTGTGACACAACACAAGATTCTTTGAACTTTTTTGGAACAAGTTCTTTCTTTTGTGGTTCAACGTAAGTAGCTTGGTTGGTGGTAGTAGGGTAACCACCAAGAGCACCTGCACAGGTGCTCAGTATGTGACCCTGCACATTACAATCAGATGAAAGAAAGTCGTCAAAATGTGTTGGTTTAGCTCAGGAAATTAGTTCTTTCTCCTGCATATTTGATCAGTATGCTTGCTGAGGCTTGTAAAAGCCGCAGCAAATGCTGTCTGTGCACCTGCTAGAGAAGAGTGTAATAAACTAATTTCTGCTCCCTGTTTTTGATTGGCCAATCATAATGATTCATCCAGGTGGTTTGCTATTAGTGGTTCCTTGCCTGTTTGCAGTCCCCCCTTTGAGTTTTATGGGTGAGGTTGCAAAAAAGTAAATTATCACTAAACTTGGAAGTCAGAATTTTTTTTGCATGGTCACATAGTGAGCACTGGAGTGGATACTCTAAGTAACAATTGAGGAGCACGGCAGCATGAAATAAGCGCCCACTTGGGACAAACCCAAGGGGCACTTATTTTGGGAACGCCCCCACTCCAAGGGTGTTATCCTCCTATGTCAAAAGGATCGGCATTATTTTTTTCCATTTTTTTCTTATGATACTTGGCGTGTATCTAGCAGGAATCTGACACCGAAATATCTCACATGTTGTTGAAGAAAGCAATCTCATCTTTGAAATTCAAAAGACACCATTCCACTTGAGAACATGCACTACAGATAAACTCTAACAGTTCTGGCCGTGCTTTGAGTACGGTTGCTGTCACCCTTTTTCTTTTTTCCTTTTGAGAACATTCGTATCAATGCATCAATTGTTTGAAGGCCTCCATAATGTTTCAATAGTTTAATTTTTTGACATTGTACCACATATATATCATTGAATAAGGTACACACTCCCCTTGTCTAGTCACACTGCTAGCATTATGATTGTGACCAAACACATATCAATGTTTTAATTGTGCCATAGTACTTCCTCAAGGTGTTATGTTAGTAGTTAGTACCAAACCAAAATTGAACCAAAGATTTGGCAACATCAAGTTTCTTAATTAAAAAAAAAAAAGCTTTGTGTACCTAGTTGGTAGCCTAATAGCTTTCTAGTACAGCCAATTCAACCAATTTCGCACAAGAAGCAATCCCAAATGTCTCTATATACACCTCTCAATGTTGGCTCAGGGTCCTTCTAGGTTTTTTCGTCCATCTCCTTGCACAACTTGTTTCATGCTATTGGTGATGGGTTTAGGTCTTAGGTTTCGTGTTTTCTCCTTTTAGGGCTCCCCATTGTGTGTTTCACACCTTTGAGTGTGGTCTTTTGTTTGGACTTCAATCTTTTCTTTTTTCTTCCTTAGCTCCCTTGACACCCTTGATGGGTGTTTTTTCTTTATTTATTTCTCAATGCCTTGTGCTTAGATGCTTTTGTACATTGTCTTGTCCTAACATGCTAAAATGAAGTGAAGCTCGTCGACTATTTAAGCTTGTTGCAGTTTAAATAAGGATACTATCATAGTGACATATTAAAACCATCACTATATAAGGGTTGTGTAAAAATATTAATTTTCAAGACCTTTTTGTGTGAGAAGATCTTTTGCAAGAAAATAATAAAATATATTTTCACCATGTAAATTTTTTTCTTTGGTGGAATGATTATCATGAATTATATTTTTGAGTTTCCTTTCATCATCATTTTTGCATGAAAAGCAAGTTGTGAGATCAAAAATTAATTAATGAAAGGTTGTGCAAGAGCCAAAAAATTATCTCCCATTTCTCCAAAAAAGTTATGTGAAAAAATTATATTAATTTCATTTTTCAAAAAGTCTGGGGTTTTACTTCTCATTATAGTATTCACTCCTATGTTAGTTGTGTTTCTTGAGTGCTAGCTCAACATGGGAAAATAGTTGGGTTGCATTACAAATTGCATCCTCGGTAACAATATGGAGTTTAACAATTTTGAACCTTTGCACTTGGGCACTATGGGCACATTACTTGTAGTCCATGTTGTTGACAAGCTTCTTTGTGATGGATTGCTACAACGTGTTTGGCTTTGTGCAACAAAGGTGACCTTGCTTGCTTGAATTCACATTCCCAAATACCCTAGGAATGTAAGAAATTTGCATTATTCAACCCACCAAAAAAAATCAATAAAACATGTTCTATGTCAATAAAATACAATAGATTGAAAACTAGTTGAGAAAAGGTGGAAACAAAACTTATCATTTGAAATAGGTTGCATAGGTTGCATTACATTTTAGATGTGTTGAAAATTTAGCAACTTTATTATTCTTGCCATTAACATCAATATTTCAATGATTTTGACTTGGCTCATTATGGCTACTACAACAAAAAAATTCAAAATTATCATGAGTTCATTCCACAATGTTGTGGAATTTTTTTTTGAACTAATACCTAATTATCCTAGTTATTGAATGTGTATATTTCATGCTCCAAATGTTGGGTTTAACACAAGGTTAATTTGAATGCAAAATTCATCCTTTTTTTGAGATGCAACTTCCCTTTATGGAGGGAAATGAATCTCACCAATTCATAGATTTGATCTTTCACAAATTGTTAGCACCTTTGCCATTTTTGTACTTGTTAAAAAAAATCTCACATTATTGATGAACATCAAGGTTGAATCTTCCATCATGTTTGTTCAAAATTCATTCATAGATGTGTCATTCATTGATAAACAAACACCTTTGAACACATATCTCTCATGAGGATGATATGTTATAGCATGTACAGCTCAAATTAATTTCATCAACACCTTTTGGTACCTGGTGTATTTTTTTCAACTTTGATATAAATGTGAAAGAGATTTGCTGAAAAAAATATGCTTTAAATTTTTTAGTTCTATTTTTTTTTCAATACAAAATAATGAGAATTTTCCACCCCAATTTTTTTTCTAAATCATACTTCTTGCTATCATGCTCCAAAACTAAGCTTTTGAAACCTTTTCATCTTACCACAACATTTGTAATTGCTAAAAATGTCTCCTAGGCTGATAATGAAATAATAACAATCCATTGATCATTATTTCAATCTAGTTGTCATGGAAAAATCAATGGAATGCTATGGTCATCAAACCTAGGATCAACACAACAATGCCACATCCATATAGTAAAATAGGAATTTGTTTGTTTATTTTATTTCTTTGTATGTGACCATATATATAGATTATGATGTTGTTGAAATGTCAATCATATCCATAACACAATTTAGTCAAATTGGCTATAAACAAGATATAAATGTTTTAAAAATTAAACACCTTTTAATCTTTTTGCTAAGAGTTAAAACCCATTAATGAAACTTGGTGATTTTTCAAAATATTTTTAAAATTTAATTTTGGTGGATAGAAAAGAAATAAAACACATAATCTTAACCATTTTTGAAAAATAAATTCACCAACTATCTAAATTTAGGCCAAAAAAACCCATGGTGACCGTGTTATAACTTTCCCAAACCATGAGCCCTCGTATTATGGTTCTAGTATACAAAGTTCTCAATGAGGGGTTGTACACACTTGTAATTTTATAATTTCAAACCAATAAAACAAAAGTTATCGAGTTTTAAATGATTTTGGTTTCTAAAATTTGATTATAAGAATTTAGTGGTTTTTTTCACAATTGGATTCCATAAGAACTATGAAGTTAAACTCACTTTGAATTTAGGAATCATTACACATGGGTAAACTTATAAAAAGATTTAATATACTTGGGCCAATGACACAAAGGCCCATTAAAAGATGAAAACATTAACTCCCAATTGCCATGCAAAAATCACTATTCTAAACTTGACAATGTTAATGTGGGGTCTTGTTACACACAAGTCTTTAAACACCATTGAAATCATTAGAGAACATAAATTTTTTGTTTTATATACAATCTCAATATGCATTCCTTTGGAAAAATGACAAAGGTTTTATTAATATTACAAAACTAACACATTATGAATAATTAAGCATAAAGGAATGAGCAAAAATATGAATGTAAACTACATAGAAATATAAAAAACAAAAACTGAAACACTTAACAAGGCTCATGAAAACATAAATGAACAATGAGCCATTACAAATAATATATGTTAATAAAGTCTCTTGTTTGTGAGATGAAAAGCACCGAATGGATTATAGTGTTTTATATTATTTTCTTAAAGGTTAAACTCGTTGAATTACAGCTTGTGTATTGATTACATCTTTGAATAAGCGATTCCCAACAATTGTCAAATGATTTCATATTTAGATCATGAAAAAATTGTTGGAAGGTGTTCACAATGAGAAAAAAAACAAGATATATTACTCATTGCATAGCCATCAATAACCATTAACCACTATTTCAAAAACTTTGAAGTTTTATTTTTCAAATCATTTTAATATAAAAAACAATGAAACTATTGGTATAGTTATTGAGGAAAACACATAGATTCAATGTATCTTGTAATGGGCAAACCCACCTATCATCAAACATTATATATTCAAATTGTTAAACAATCTTTGAAACAATCTAAAAGATAAAAAGATTGAAATAAAATATGCTACCCATTACACAAGCACCACAAACTAGTAACAATCTAGTAACAACATAAGTTCTCAAAAAATTAAAGTTAGCGTGTCTCGTAAAACATAAGTATTTGAAATATTATATTATAATAATGTAAATAATAAAATAAAGTTCAATTTTCAAAAAAATAATGCATTTTAATCTATGTTTTAATGTAAACTTCTTTTTTAACTTACTGAATGGTTATAATGTAAGAAGTAAGATAAACTTAATTTTTCATGTTTTTAAATAGTTATAATTTAAGTAATAAAACATAATAGACTATTTAATACTTGAAACAATGTCCTTAAATTGTCAATTCTTTCAATGACTATTTATTAAAATGATGTAACCCTACCAAATTTTATTAATGAAGGCACCACATTATATGGAGAAAGAGTTGTGCCTCCACTTGAGATAGAAGATGCTTGGATATTTTGAAATGGGATGGAAACTTGTTGGCAAAGGGAAATGATCAAGACAAAAAGCGAATAATTCTTGAGGCCTTTCATTCCCTTAGTTGCATTGGCATAATCACATAAGAAAACAATTGAAACCCTCAATTGTTAAAAAGAAAAGGGAATTGATTTGTTGAATGTTGATCACAATAATTCCTTTCATTTGCATGTGATACCTCTAAAGCAACAAATCCAAGTGTAAAACATGATTAAAGAAGTAAGTTTTCGCATCTTAGATCAACTATGACAACATCAACTAAGATGTTGAAGCCTATCTTCAAAAAGAACAATGTGAACTTGTCAATGAGAAAAATTAAATGTGATTAAAAGAAACATATGCACTTATTTTCATCCCATGTAAAAGCCAAGTTCACAAACAATGGTTGCAAAGGTGTCATACAACATAATGCATCCCTACATGCTTGCTATAATGAAAATATCACAAAAAGTGAACACAGACATTGGATTAATGTCTTGTGTACATGCACTAAAAAAAGCTTGTAATTGAAGTATGGGAAAGTTTTATCAAATTTGAAACATTGCATTCTTACAACAAAAGGTGTCCATGTACACCAAGTGATTTCATTAGTTTTTAGTGAATTTATTAGTTATAAAATGCGACCTAATGGGGAAATAGTGAATTCATTGGTCTAGTGAACAGGGACTAATGAAATGCACCGAAGTTTTGTAGTACTGATTGCCAAAAAAAAATGTACAAAACAACCAAAACATTTGGAGAATAGGTGAAGTTATGTATGGATCAATAAGTTGTGTATGTGAATTGAAGAAGGCCCACAATTGAAAGATGAAAGAGTCTTAATCAAGTATAGGGAATGCATCCATTAATAGGTTGTGTATGAAACACATCGCAAGAAATGAACATGAGCGATTGGATTAATGGGTTGTGTATGAACAACACATCACAAGAAATGAACATGAGCAATTGGATTAATGGGTTGTGTATGAACAACACATCACAAGAAATGAACATGAGCAATTGGATTAATGGGTTGTGTATGAACACATCACAAGAAATGAACATGAGCAATTGGATTAATGGGTTGTGTATGAACACATCACAAGAAATGAACATGAGCAATTGGATTAATGGGTTGTGTACACACACAATAAAGAAAGTTTAGGATTGAAGGACGGGAGAGTTTTAGTCAAAGTTTGAAGTGTTGTGAATTTTTTTTTGTAAAAACCAATCAAAACATTGAGAGGAGAGGTGGAGTTGTGTATCGATCGATCAATGAGTTGCATACATAGACTATGAAAGGCCAGTGATTAAAGGATGAAAGAGTCCTAGAATCAAGTTCAAGGCATTATGGAAATTCATTTTTAGCACAAAAACCAACAACCAAAACATTGGGAAGATGGGTCAAGCTATAAGAAGCCATGAGAGGTCAAGCTACAAGCCATGCACCCATGCCAAGGAGAAGAAAACATGAAGAAACAAATGTGGAGTTGATGAAAATTTTGTAAGTGTATTATGTAGTGTTTTGTTTTTCAGAGAGACATACATAGACCTGTTGTTGTTGCCTGTGCAGATGCGTAATTACTAGTGATGAGTCGATGGTCGTCAAAAGAAGAGGAAGAGAAGCGGGAACAACAACAACAACAACAACGCGCATGAAGGAATAATGAGTCGCAATTGTTGCTGCAGGAGAAGGTTTATAGGGGGGAAGAAGAAGTGGAGCTGCGGTAGTAGAGTGGAAGAAAACAGTTCAGGCTTTAGGAGGAGCAGCAGCAACTTCTGATGAAAACAAAACAGGTCAGACAGGACTCAGAAGTTTGTCAGTAAGAAAAAGATTTACAAAAAGGTCGAGGAATCTGTTTGTCATGCTCACGCACAGAAAACACTCAGCAGATTTTGCGCAAATCTATCGCATGCAGCCAAGTACTCCACCATCTTCTCTCTCTCCCTCTCTCTCGCTCTCTCTCTCTCTCTCTCCACATCCACTCTCTACGTCTTAGCTCTTAGCCCATGCGGCGACGAGGCGACACCTAGATAGTCGGCCATGGCGGAACTTGTAACCATCTTCTTCTTCTTCTTCAGCAGTTGGATCTCCTCTGTTTTCCAGTCACGCGGAACAAATTTAGTCGCTCGGTTCTCGTCTCCCCGGCGCCTATGTTTTGTTGTTTCCTGTTTTTATTATCTCTAGCTTGTGATTTGTGACGACGGCATATCAACTTTGTTTACTGATCTTCTTCTTTTTTTGGTTTGTTTTGTTGTTTTGGGGATTTATGAAGACAGACTAGGGAGCATTTATGTATGTTGTTCCTGATCTCGTATTATCACAAGGCGATGATGATTCCTTTGGAATAGACGGCGAAGAAGAAGAAGCTTGAAGAGCGGTCTCGAAGTCTGCCCTGATCTATCTATCTTCCCTTAAGAACACGAGTCACGAGTCACGACCGAGCGCAAGCAGCTGGTGAGAAGATGATTTTAGGGCCCCCCGGTCCCGTGAGATGGAAGAAGAAGGAAGGAAAGCGTGGTTGAAGGAAAGATGAAACACCGAAAAATTGCGACGATCCCGGAACAACGACAAATGAGAGAGGAAAAGGTATTGTTGCCTCGGGAGCTCAAACTCGTGAAATGGTTTGAGATCTTTGCGTTCTCATGATCTTCTGAGTCCTTCCTGATCTATTTTGCATGCGCGCCAGAACACTAAATATTCATTCCTGCCGGAATATTCTTCTGAGGTTCAAGCTGCACGTGTGTGAAGAAGACAAGACAGGCATCATAAGGAAGGCAAGGCTTTGTGGGAGGAATTGAAGAAGAGTCCATTATCCATGTGCGTGAGCATGCAACGGCAGACTTTCTGTTATCAAGAGCTGAAAGCAATGACTGATCTGAGGAAGGGAATATATGCCTGCAGGAAAGGTTCTAGCAGTCCTTGGATTTGAAGAGGATTCTGTCTCAGCTACAACAACAATGTGAGCCCTCCTCTCTGACCAGATGATGCAATTTTTTATTTGGCAACAGGCCAGCAATTCAAGGGTTTTCAGGTTTGGTTGCCAAGAGAAGGTGGGAATCTGGACATGGCACAATCATTATTACCTGTGGGAGTGGCAGCAGGGAGAAGATGTCGACAGTTGCTTGAAGCTCTATTGAACCAAGGTGGTGGTTTGATCTGTGAAGAAGATTTGAATGCAGCTTTGCTGCAAGCTGCAAGTGAAGGTCACCAGCGCATTGTGCATGTGCTCATTGATGCAGGAGCAACAAATCTTGTAGACGCAATGACTTGTGCAGGCTGGTCAGGTCATGTGAACATTGTTGATACCCTGATTTTGCGAACACATGGAGCTGCTGTTGATGCTGCCTTCGTGGGGGCTTTAGTTGGTCTCCGCAAAGAGATGGTTGAGCATATTGTTCATGTGGCTGATGTCAAGGGTTTGGAGAAATGCTTGCTGATGGGTGTAGCCCGGATCTGGAGTTGCAAGACGGTTGAAGAGGCAGAATTCCTTCTCAATGCAATTGAGATCCTGGTGGGAGCTGGTGCACGGAATTTTCAGACAGCCATGCAAGTCAGCTGTGGGGATGCCATGATTGAGTACTGGAATAGGCATGTGTTTGACAATAAGGCCAAGATTCTGGAGCGGATAGTTGTTCTGGGCTCCAGACACCTGACACCCGACTTTGTTGGAAGAATCCTTTTGATGATTTGTGTCACCTTCCTGTGCAAGTTGATGAGGTTCCAGGAGAGAAATGTAAAATCTCTTCAAGAAGCAGTGCATATGCAGGCCACCCAACTGCCCGTCAATTCGATTCAGATGGTGAAAGCTGGATACATGGATGTCACAAGAGAGGACATGGAGACTACAATAGAGGACATGCTCAAACTTTTGTCGATTGTATGTCGTAGTGGAGGTGTGGAGCTTGTCAGTACCCAGCTCCTTGCCCTGGCAGATTTCAAATTTGAGGATGTGAGGTCTTTGCTCCACATTGCAAAGTGTTTCCATGATCATCATGGTGATAATCATCTCAGCCATGACTGTGCAAAATGCAGATTGGAGTGGCCACTGAAGATGATGAAGTTCCTTTTAGTGGACTGTGGAATCAAGGAGTTGAGTGCAACAGTCACAGTTCTTCCTATTTTTCAAGCAGCTCGACTAAATGTGCTGCTTCCTGTCGTGCAATGTTTCCTAGAGCAAAACTGTTTTGATGCTTCATTCATATATCTTGACATGGCAATTGTTTTCTGTCAAGGGGAGGCGATAGAATACCTTCTACATGCAATACCCAAGCCAATGGATATCATCAGCATGGTTGAGACTGTAAGATGTGCAGCATCAAATATCAGGGGGAAACCAAGAGGACCAGAGGGACTCCTCTTTGCTTTGCACTCCAACTTTCTCAATGACCCCATTGCAACTTTGGCAGAAGCGGCAATACTCGCAGAGTTACAAGACACAGACCATAGTGTCAAGAGTCAACTAAGAAAACAATGGTCACAGCAAGCATTTGAAGTTGGGACAGAGGTAGGTCACAGGCATTTTCTGAATTGGATGCTTGTGAGGAAACGCAGTTGCTCCTCGTTTCGTCTTGGAGAGCTTCCCCATGAGCTTCAGGTAGCAGTCGGCTATCTATCTCTCTATAGAGACTGCTCCAGAACTCCAGGCAGTCTACTATCTCAAAGGCAACAAGGTGAGCTGGTGAGTGCCATCTGTCACTTGTACCAGGGTAGTAACCAAGTGACTGAAGCAGAATTGCTGACAGCAAACAAGGTATTGTTGTTACGCTTGCTTGCTGCCTGTCTTCCGGATTGGTGTCAACAGGTTACTGGCTCAGATGACGCATCCACCCTTTCTGCCTTTTTCAGGACACACAAAACTCCTTCAAACTAATATGGACTAGTAATGCCAGATTCTCTGTAGGCATCCAGGTGCCCTCTGGTACTTAACAGAGGCAGTAGATTGCTCATCAGCACAATGGGTTGTTTGATATTATCTTCTATACATAGTCCCTGCATCCGGCAGCTGAGAATTCAGCTTTACTAGAGAGATCACTTGTACAGTTAGAGCTGATCTTCATGAGAACAATGCATTGTCCTGGTTACTTGTAGAAATCAGGATACTTGCAGAGGCTTCAGAGGTCTGAGGGCATTTTTGGCTTGATGGAGGGGTTAGGCCCAGATTTTTGTGGTTGTGAGCTGTTTTGCTACTTAGATGTCATACTTTTGACTCTTATGAGTAATTTCTCTCAAGTATCAGATTGGTGATCAGTTTAGGGATTTGCAGTATGTATCTGCACGGATTTGTGTGTCCGCGCCTCTCCTAATTGAAAAGGATAGCAGCAACAAATGTGCTTCCTTGAAAATATTATAGATATTGAACTACATCTCTGAAGGTGTCAGCAGTCCATGTGCTTTTTTAGCACTTGTATTCTTGCATGTGCTTTTTTTGCATGTGCTTTTTTTGCAATAGGTATTCTGTTTCAAAGACTGATGTTGAGAAGATGGAGGTCATCAATTGGTGTCTGATGATGTGTGGAGTTACATGCAAACTCTGAATGTGATTT
>Ga0209208_10006427_pt1 | contig 16190 bp, 6 predicted proteins | sample S1TSphfallax_3_FD_187694 | JGI IMG/M metagenome (GOLD analysis project Ga0209208, IMG submission 187694) | Host-associated microbial communities from peat moss isolated from Minnesota, USA - S1T2_Fd - Sphagnum fallax MG (SPAdes) (version 2) | ecosystem: Host-associated > Plants > Peat moss >...
TGTACCTTGTAAAGCTCTACACTTCAATTTTGAACCCATAGGCATCCAAAAAATGTGTGTGGATTTAGAATTCTCTAATACACTAAATGTTCAATGATAAGTATTGTTACCCTACAAGTTCATGTTATTATAAATGATTGGAAGTAAACTACTAATGAGTACTAGGTTTTATTTCCTTGAAGGTGTTTAAACTTGATAAAAAATAATACAACATACAAATAAATAAATAAATAAAACTTTAACAACACAAGTATTGATAATGGACACAAATTGCATAGAAATGTTTGAAATATGTTTGGACACAACTTGTTAAGGGTATTTAAAGTGTGTTGTCTACTTGAGTTAAGTTGAACCAACCTAATTAGCCTTATCACACTAATAATGGTGGAGGTTTTACATGTTTTAGAGTGCACTCATAATTCACTAACCAATCCTAGTTTACACTAATGTTCGAATCCAAGACATTTTTGGCCTAACATAACACACTTTTGGTTATTTCTTGGAACAACTTGAACCTATGTGAAAATGTATTGTAAGGCAAAAATAAGATTTATATTCCTTGTGCACTTTCTTTTTATTGTATTTTATCTACTTCGTCTTATCACAACTTTGAAAGTTTAACCTTTCATACACCCATTTTATGTTTGGATTTGAAATTTTAATTAAAAATCTAGCCCAAGTTGCTCATCTACAAATGGGATTGCAACACCAACCTTTGGATTTTACATATTCAAACATCTTTGGTAGAAATTTAAAACAGAATCAAGCAAACAATGATGATGGCAAGACCTTATTAACCTCACATGGGACCAAACAAGTACATTGCTTGAAGGTGGATTTAAAGTTCCATTATTAGATAAGAAAAGAACCAAACATGACACCCATACCAATTTGGCATTCACAGTGACTAAATTAGGTAGTCATGAAATAAAATTTTAACCAAAATGAGATTGCTCAAGCATTAATGAAACATGCAATTTGTGGAATGTGAACGTAAACATGAAAAACTTTGACAATGAGCAACAACATCAAAAGGAAATAAAATTAATACCAATATTGGAAATCACATTCATGAATGAGTTTTTAGATTTAGCCCTTGTTACATCCACCTTCAATCCACCACCGTCATTGTGCCATTTTGAACGTGGGCAATTAGCTTCATGTATTTAAGGCTCAATTTAAGCACTTATTCAAGCAAACCTTCACCCAAATTGATGTGGAAAACATTTGAATTTCCATCATCCACACCCACCTAAATTTCCAAGAAAAATTTACTTGGTTTATTAAGTGTTTTGGGGGTTAAGAGATGGCTTCCATGCAACCACTAAAATTCAAAAAATAAACAAAAGGTCTAGTCACATCTAGAATGATCTCAATGGTATTTCAATGTTAGCGATTGTTTGAAAAATCACAAGTTTGCACACAAAGTGTTATGTAACTCTAAATCTTATGTAGCATCCAATGTGAATATTAGTGTTAATGCACATTTCTATGAAAACATGGTTTTCATGTTAGTAACATCACGACTAAAGTGATTGTACAATCAAACTTATTATTATGAAAAAAATGACTATGTCCATTTTGATTAACATGAAATATGTATGTGTATTATGACTAAAAAGAATTGGCTATTTGATCAAATTCAACAAAATATAATACACATGATGCATGTGACACCTACTTGGATTTGTATAACTTAACTAATGTGATTAAAATCAATCTTTCAAATTATGACACATGTGCTTGTAATGTTAATTTGATGTTGTTTTTTTCGGGTGTTTTAAAATGTAAAATTTGTCATGTATTTGTTTTAAAATTAATTACTAAAATTTGAGAGTAGTCTACTTTTCATATTTTAAGATTTTCATACATTACAAATGTAATGTCAATAACCCTATGAAATTGTAAAATCATTTAAATAATTATGTACTTCTTGTGTAAATAAATTTAATTACAAATTTATATATTTACATAAAATTGATTGCATTAATTAATTTCATAGGATAATTACATAAGTATATTATTATAATAAAAGATATTAGACATTAACATATTTGGAATTTTTTCAAAAAATTATGAAGATAAAAATCAACTAAAATTATGAAATTAAAGACATGAATCTTAATTGTATTCAAAAAAAAAAACTAAGATTCATTTCATTATAAACAATTGTTTTTGCACCCTTGCAATGTAAAAAAAAAATCTAATGTGACAAGGTACAAAGGATTTTTGTCAAAAAAATGTACCAAAGTTGCAAAATTTTGAAGGGAAATTTTTAAAATAACCATAGTTAGACAATGAGTTTTAGTAAGTTGCTAAATTAGAGGAGTTTTGTTAAAGTTTTGTACTATCATCTTTGTTTTGTAACCAAATTTGGCTATAACTTTTTGTGGCAACATCACAAAAGTGAAAAAAAACTCTAATTATGAACAAAATTAAATGATTATTCTAATTAAATGTTATACTTGAATTTGTCGCACAAATCAAAATATCAAAATCAATTTAATTTTTTGACATACTAAATTAAAGAAACTAAACATATGCATTAAATATATTTTTTAATTGTAATTTTATATTTGAGTTTATAACCCAAATAAAAATTTAAAACATTGCATTTCAGTTTTGGAAGTAATTATTTAGTTTTAATAAAAAAGAATGTTACATTTAAAAATTAAATTCAATATTATAAACTTCAATGTAAATCAAAACTTTAAAAATGAATAAAACTAAAGACATGTAATCAATTTCATTAAGAAATTGCACATCATGTAATAACATTGTAATGGGTGAAATTCAAACTAGATGTGTGTTTATATTTTTTGGGATGACATTCTTTGTCACCATTCAAAATGGTGATTGGTGGTGTTTGCAAAGTGTAATGTCAAGTTTTGGACATCACAATGTGATTTTTTGCACCTTGATGGATCAAAATGTGTTCCATATCAAATGTTGTTTTAATTTTATGAAAAGGGATTCAATCATATGATTCTTAAATATAGTGTGCCATAAAAGTGAAATAATTTGAAATTGAAAGTTTTACATCAAATGGCATGGACTTTAATGGCAAACAAGTTGTAGTATCACAATTTTTATAAAAGTTGGAAATGGAGTCAAATTATAATCATGGTTTGTAATGAAATAACATCATTTTCTTTACAATAATTGGAGTGTTGGTTTGGAATTCAAGATGATGTCCTCTAAACCATCTCAACATCAATGGAAAGTTTCACAAACTTTAAATGACACCAAAATCAACAACAAGTAGTTTATCATGTCATGATTTTGTGGATTTAAGAAACTATTTCTTCACAAATATTGTAATTAACCTAGGCTATATTAGATGGTCAAATGTCATTGGTTTTTGAAAAAGATGAGTATTTTTACAAATTTACATATTTGGCATGTAAAAAATACCTTGTTAAAAGTATTATTAGCAATTTCAAATTTTGATCAAAAGTGGTCCACTCATTAGTAAAAAATGTGAGGGTAGTTCATTAGCTTAAATCATTATGGGGTTTTTTAAGTGAACTCGATTTATGTTAGGTCTATTTCACTAGAAGAATTCATTGAAGGGCTTTAAATGGGAGTTTAATTCACTTAATTGATCCCCCACTCCCACTGTCATTCCACCATATATATACTTAATTTTTCGTGTTTTGTAAATGTTTGCAATGGCTTTGCATGAATTTTTTAAATAAACATAAAATCATGAACAAAAGTCTTTTCTTAAAACATGTTTCCAATGTAAAGTTTTGAATGAGTATAAACAAATTGGAGGTCTACGTAGGTTTGTGCATTTAAATAAACCTTAAGCATTCTTTTGGGAAAATGTATTTACATTTGTAACTGCCACAATGATATAACAACCAACTGAAATTTTCATAAATATTTTAAAATCATTCATTATATATATAGTGTAAGGTTTAAATATTCCCAATGAGAAAGAAATTTATTTATTTTTAAAAGATTATTTTAAATTGGATGATTATAAATGTTACATCATAAAATTTATTATAAAATTCTCCAAAATTACTTATTATGTATATAATAACATTAAAAATATAAGTGAAAGTATTGTTATTTTTTTGGGTTTGTGGTTGGAGTTTTTAATTATGTTTTTTTTCTATTCAATCAAACATTTAAAATATGTTATTTGACCAAAATAAGATTTTCAAAGCTTCAATGAAGGTCTTTGAATTCACGTTGAATTGAATCTCGTTTAAAAGATTGTATGTTAATTCAACAAAAAAATAAAATGTAAAAATATTAGATTTGATTTGTTTAAAATATGGAACTTTCAATATATATTTTTTGAAACCTTAGTGTAAATATTCAAAAAAAAATTTAAATCAATCTTTGAATAAACTTTAAGATCATGCATTTATTTCTTTTGTTTGAATAAATTTTGATGAAGAAAATGAATGTCAAAGTTTAGATTGCCAACAAGTTTCTCATTGAACATGTAAATCAATTTTTTTCTCTTTTTGTTCGAAAAAGTTTGTGTGGCTTGGTGGTTAAGGTGAGAACTTCCTTGATGAGGTTGTGAGTTTGAACTTGGCCAAATGTGTGCATGTGTGCATGTGTACATGTATGCCTAAGTACACATATATGTACATTTAAAAATATACAAATGATATGTGGTTACAACAATGGACAACACATGAATGCGACCATCATATATAATGTGATTAGATTTGCCCAAAAAAAAGGTTAGATTTCATTGTTTGTAGCGATTATTCATCAATCATTAAAGAATTGGGTAGATTTACTATTGTTTATTTGTTTGAATTCGTTGAAAATCTAATGAAACATATGGTGAACTTAATTGCATTTCTTAGTAATGGTTCTAATTTGCAAATATCCTTAGAATATGGTTAAGCCCTTGGATTATGGCCAAGGATTTAAAGGTTCAAAATTCATTTTGGACATCTTATGATTGTGACTTACATGATTAAAAATAGTCATGATGATATTGCAAATAATAATAGTAAACATTCATGAGTGGTAGGGATTTAATTTTCAACATTTGGATGTATTAATGACCATCCATAAGAAGATTTAACCAAATTGCCTATAAAACATATATGAAACAAAAAGATTTTAAAAATCTTCTTATGTTTTGGCTACCTATTACACCTTGTTATAAATTTCTAACATTTTGAGAATTTAGGCCATTTCTTTCCATAAAAATCTTTAATACGTGTTGAAATCATAATTTTTAAGTCAAACATGTCAAACATGTCCCCTAAGAAAAAACAATGATGAGTGATAGGTAGGTAGGGCTACTATGTAGGTAAGTATGGTGATTGGGTAGAGAGGTAAATAAGGCACATGGTCAAATTGTTGGTTACCACATGTGGTGATTAATATTGAAATATTAATTAATTAAAAATAAAATTATTTTTAAAAATTAAAAAAAGTCTTACGATGTCAATTATCATTTTCATCATCTTAATAATCATGGATCAATCAAATTTTTGCATAAATGATTGGTTCATTCTAACTGAAGCTAAAATTATGATTGAAAAAATGATTCTATTCAATATTTTAAAAACTAACGTAAAAACAATGATTCATAATAATAGCAGTGTTAGTGTGTATGATACCTACCACCTAATCAAGCTTTATTTCTACCTTTTCTTTTTGAACATGGTGATAAATCACCCCTAGTTTTAGTGTTATAAACGTTGCCACCTTAGATGCACTTCCTTGTTCACCTCACATAGCTTTGGCACAATTAGGTCATTTTTTTTCATAAACTAGTGTTCACTTCTACAAATCTTATGCATCAAGTTACAATGTGCATGCAACGTTTATAGCTCGTGATCATCAATCAACACAAGACATTCTGCCATGACCAAAAAAAAATTTAATTCTACATTTATAAGGGCAAGATCACAATGGGCTTTTAATCTAGATCCAATGGTGGAACTTCTAAATGAATCTCTTTTTAAAGAAGGGAAACAAATGAGTGTTGAAGTCACTTTCAAGAGTTGATTAAAAAAAACCTTATGTCTAACACATAATTTACTTATTTTTTAGGTTGAGATCAACACCCATGAAAGTGAACACAATTGCATAAACCTTAAGGGCATGTAATGGTGTTATAGTAAGAAATAACATATTGACAAGTAAGAACTCTACGTTGAAATTTGGAAGGAAAAAAAAAGAGGGATTGTATGAGGAATTTTAACAATGCAATGTGATAAAAGCAATATACACAAAATTATGATACAAAATAAAATGCAAATGAAAAGAAGATTATTCAAAATCGCATTACACTAAGCAATGCACAAATAGAATTTTGGTTGTGCACTCTAATGTTGTGAATAAGAAATAGATTGAAAATAGTAATCCAAACTTTAAGTTTTGGTGTGAACAAACATTGATGATTACTCAATGCTAAATGTTATCATGTCTTTTTGTGACACCATGTGCAAAACATGGGGTACCTAGCAATGTCAGATAACATTTTGATGTTATGTACCAATGGCCATGATAAAAAACCAATTGGGATTGGAGTTTGGGTGTTCAAATTGTTAGTTAATGTTTTAATCCATTGCAAGTGTGACTAGACTTTCTTGGGCTAAGTCCAAAAACTTTAATCATCAATTTTATGAAATATTTATTTTCATGATCCAACTTTTGAAGTTGAACTCAAAATAATGCCATGTAGTTGGGCATATCATTTTTGGCTTCTTGGGCTTGAATCATAATGTAAAGTCGCAACTTTGAACTTTTGGCCTAAGCCAATTGGAATGTTCCATTTGGGATTGGGTTACCTCATAGACCTTAGTGTAAAGAAGGTGGTGTTGATAATTGAGATAAAGGAGCCCTTGTGGGTTGTTGATGTCCAAGAACCAGTTCATTGTATATTCAAGTTATTGATTTGTTTGAGCAAAAAATTGCCATAATCTTAGACTGAATTAATTATCTTAAAAATTGATGGTTTCATAAATTTCTCTCTTTAGCTTCAATTGGCTTTTAAATTGTGACACCATAAGTAAAATTCACAAGGGAAAGGATTACAATTGTAGATAACACCATAAAAAAGGAGGAATTTCATAATGTTTGAACTTGTCCTCAAGCATTGTGATGTCATTTGATGATGAGAAAATTTTATTGACAATTAAAAAATATGCATATGTTTGTTTATTACATGAAAAATCCAATTTTAAAGTTATAGAGATAAAAATGTCATATGAGCACATATGAGAATGTACTCATGGGGTGAATAAGATGGTTGCAAATGCACTAAGGTAAACATGTAATCAACAAATGGGGGTTGTCAAATCAAATGCAATAGCAAGGGTAAAAATGAAAAAAGGCAAATGAAACATACGAACAATTAGCCTACTTTAAAACAAGGTTCAAGCTCGGACTAATGTAACAAATATTGTAATTGCAATGCAAGTCAAATGGTTCTTCATAAAAGATGTTGGAAATTTTGGTTTTGGTATGGATTCAAATCATAGATTTTGAAGGCATTCCTTGTTTTAGTCAATGAGTTCTTCAAAGGAGATCAACATACATGGGACAAGTAAAGATCTCTTGTTTTCAATGATATTGAAAGAAGGTTGAAACTTTTATTTTGCATGAAGAGGAATGGCCTTGATTGAACAAAAGATTGGATGCCAAAATCTAGCCAACAAAAGGCCCAATTGCCCAACATGCAATTAAAGGTCAATATTATAATTGGGTTAAAGCATCATAAAATAAAGAATCAATTTACTTTGAATTCTTTGCAAAAAGTAGACAAAAATAGGTTTTGAAAATTTTTCAAAATAAGGAGCTTCATTTAATAAAAAGACTTATCAAAATAAGAATTTTGACGTCATAATCTCCTATGTTTTTCCTTTCATATCCCAAAATGATTAGCTCAAATTGCATTTGAACTTGTAAAAATACTCAAAAGGTGGAGAAAAGTGACCTTCGATTTTAGGGATCCGAATCTACTTTAAACAAAGCAAAACACAATTCATGAACATCATAAATTCTTTTAAAACATTAAACTCATTAATGTTGAGGGTGCCATACCAATTCCTTCACACTTTCAAAAGAATTTGGAACATTTGATATCTATTTTTAAAAAGTCCAAAACGATTGTGGTAAAATACATTTTGTATAAATTCCCCATTAAACCATAATTGTTTACTTTGAAATTAAAAGTCTAATATCGACAATTAGTGATTTTTTAATTTTTCAATTTTTTTCTACAAAAAGAAACTTCAAAATTAGAAAGGACAAATTTGTTACAAATTCTTTTTTTTTAAAAGAAAAAAAAATGCAAACCATATCTAAACCAAAAAATCATTTTTCCAAAATTTTGCCCCAATTTGAAATATTTTGTAGTTTTGGGGCAAAATTTCCAATTTTTTAAAGTTTTGACAATATGTCATGTTCATCAATTTTCCTAATAAAAACTTGAAAATTTCACACACACACACACACACACACACACATTCTATCACATGTTAAGGTTCTAATTATTGTAATAAGTGGAAAGTTATTTTGGAGAACCCCACAATAGTCACAAAGTGCACAAAACTTTCACATGCACAAAATTATCAAGTAACTTTTAACCACCTCCACCCCGCAAAAGTGTCAAAATGGTTTCAAAGAGGGTATCAAATGTTTTTAAAAATAAGTGAGTTGAGATTTAGTACTCCCAATTTGAACGTAAGGTCTTAAATATACATTTACAATTTGGTTTTTTGAATCATGGAGCTTGAGGAACTTGTGCACTTAAAAGTTCACCATCACCATTCAATTTGCTTCCCAAATTTTTCATCTCTACATTATCAATATAGTCATTATCCATTATGCACTATGATCCAATATTATTGGAAGAAGCAATGGGTCTCATGATAGCCTCAACTAATTAAAAACCAAACAACATTGTTAGTTATTGGACAAAACAATGAATTATACATTCTAGTTATTGAACACTGAGTTGGTGACTAAACATTTTAGCTAATGATTGAATGCCAAATAGGTGACTACTTTTTTAAACTAATGACCAAAATGCATGATTGATGACTAAAGTATATCCCAACTACTAAATGAATACTCAACAATGGGCAAACAATTGATGGTTTGTGTACATGTTTTTAACATGTTCCTTATGGTTTTGGAAGGTTTAGTTTTGTAATTCTTGTACAAATTCCATGACTTTTGTGTTATTGAATTTTCTTTTCAAGTCACATATTTCTATTTAACATGAAATGTTAAATGCCCTCTTCTCCATTACAACTTTTGTGAAACTTGAATGGGTAAGTTCTACAAGTGTACAACCCATGTTGGTAAGTTACCATTATCATTTGAATCAATGTATGAGATTTGTACATACAAATTGTTTTGCATTAAAAGACTTTTCTAGTCTAAATTTGTGTGCAATCAATGTGATTCTTACTCATCTCGGTATTGTTACTAATTGTAATCATATTTTATAGTTCATTAATTTCAACTTTATACATTATGGTGAGGTTAATAATTTTTGTTATTCCTATAATATACACATAATATAAAGTTCAAAGGGTATGCATAAAGGTAGAATTGGAATCAAATGGTATATATTATAATTGAAATATCACACTAGTGTATAAGATTTTTTTCAATATTTGGAACTTTAATTGTTATTAACAATAGTTCACATAACTTCATTGAGCATAAAAATTTGATATTGTTTTGAGTGTTTTGGCACCAATGTATGTGAATGAACAATTGCCATTTACAAATTCATCAACTTGATTGGAGATTGAATTAGTCAAGAACAAACATATTATGTGTTGAACAACCAATTTGAGTAATTAAATTATATGTAAAATTTGAAACTAATTCATCCATATATTCTAATTGCAAACCTATCTATCAAGGGTTTTGACACTTTTAGAAAATGGAAGACACAGAAGTTGGCTTGGTACAAAAACACTATTGAAACTTTGGCTCCAAGTTGCTCTGCACTATTATTAGTGACAATCAACTAATATAAAGTTGAAATATTAATATGTTTTCATTTGTTCCTTGAATCTTGCAATATTAGAGCAAAAGTACATCATCACATAATTTTTCCATAAAATCAAATGGACATTTTCATTAATTATAGTACATGAAATTTAATCTTCACATATTGAAAAAATTAAAAGAAAATTGTGTATTAATCACACAAAAAATTTCACAAATCCATATCAACCGAAAAAAGGATTAACCTTTTATGATGTGTCATTTCAAGTTCAAAATGTGTTGATGTTACTTGTGAGGACAAAAACATTCAATTTTCACATATGACAATTGAAATGTGATGATATGAAAAGACAAATATAAGAGGGTTTGAGAGTGGAATTGTCAAGTTGGAGACCATATGACAAATTATGGCAAAAAAATCTCTATACCAGCTCTGATATATCATCATTAGAATGAAGTAAAAGTCATAATTTTTGCATGATGGAAAACATGCTTCAACTTTTGGAGAACCCAAAGGTAACTTCATTTTGATAACTAGTGCACAATTGTAATAACACAATTTATAGCAAAATGCATAATTGCTTTTTTAATGAACATCAGAAGAGGGGGAAAAAAAAAAGACAAGATGCAGAAGTTGTGACTTGTGACCTCAAGCTGGGATTAGCTTTATTATCACAGCTATGTTCAATAGAACAAACTCATTCGAAAATGGCCAAAAGAATCCTTAGCTTATCAAAACATTAGCCCCGGATGTGAAATATGACTGTTTGCTATGTAATTATGTAGCAAGGTGATCTTTGTGATCTCTAAGTTGTTGAGGTGATGGGCTTTCTCATAACCCATTTACTCAGATTGCAAGACTTTGCAATTGAATCCGGGCCACTGTTGATCAGTGTTTCGAAAGCCAATTTGCAAAACTCATCAAGAATGGTGCACCCAAGTTGAAATGGACTAGATTTCAATATAATGGTTGATTGATGATGCTTCACAGCGGGTTGCAGAAGTTTTGTACATTGTGAGCTTGTTTTCACTACATCATCACCGTGCCATGCACATAGTAGGAACAACTTCTGCAAAGTGGGTTGTGTGGGTTTGGACCTTCTAAGATAAATTCCTCATTTTTAATGGCCTCAACAATCATCAATTGAATGTGTTGAGACTTTTGAAATTTAGACCCACCAATTTCATTTGTGTTGTTCTCTTGGCTGAGATGAGAAACCCGAGTATTCTAGAAGTAAATTGAAGTGTTGCAACTGAAACAAAATACTGTAACCGTAGTCTAGAAGTAACATCTTGCTATTGCTGATATATAGATGCACTGAGCTTGATTGCAGGAGGCAGACATAGATGTGGTTAATCCTTGTCACATCTCATGATGTTAATCATGCAGGTCAGTCACCATTTCACCATTGGAGTTCCAAATACAATCCTCATGTTCAGACTGGCAATCAGCTTTGACCTCAATATTGTGTAATTTGCAAATTCTTGACTTATAATTGGTTTCTTTTTGGTTAAGCTTTGCATGCTCCATAGATGGGGCATCACCCACCCACAACAAGCACTCCTATTTCGCTGCTTAGAGTACCTCATGAAGTGGCTCATTGTGGATCTCTCTTTCTGAATTGGTTGGGTTCATAGTGAAGAGCTCAAAAGTTTCAGGAATTCAAATGGTGGAAGTAAAATATTGGTCCCGTTATCAGATCCATCATCCCTGACAGATTAGTGCCCCATTGTGTGAAATTAGGAGCTGAACAGATATGTTTTGTTACATTGAAGTGCTCTGCCAAAGGAAGGACTCCTTCATGATTAAACCCTAAACCCTAAACCAAACATTTGGGTTTTGCTCACAACCGTACCCTTGTGTGAAAGAATCCATACCCATTTCAACCTTGTAGACTTTCTTCGATTTTAAGAAAGACACAACAACACTTGGGTACACTTCTGAAATGCAAATTGATCATGGATTCCATGCTTTTCACATGCATCTTTTGAATTAAGTTTTAAGACACTGTTTTCCCTTTGGACCGATTGCCATGTTGTCACTTGCATGCATGGCCAATGTTGGTTTTTCATTCACAGAATGTTGAGAATTTAGTAAATCAAGAGTCAAAGTGAACACCAGAGGTGTAAACAAGTGATGGGCAGGGTTTATTAAAAAAGTTGTTCTGACCTCTGGTTCTGGGTTTTTGAAAAAAAATCACAAATCACAAATCAAAGAACCATTGGTCCCAGTTATTTCAAAATGTTAAAGAACCTGTGGTTCTCATGAAAGAACCAATAAAGAACTCGTGGTTTTCTGGTCGGTTATTTGAATGTGTTTTTTTGAGAACCTTGGTTATATACCAAAACTGGGTCATCAATTTATTTTTTGGGTGATTTATTTTTTGGGATAACTGTGGTAAAAAAAATGACAAATTTTGTCTCCAAACTTGCCTCACCCCCAATTCTAAATGTTCCTAAGTTTGGCCATCTTTTGAGATCCTGGAATATCTTGATGCCTTGAATTTCCTTGGCCCTAGAACTTCCCTAAACCCCCACCAATTCTAGAGCAATTCTAGATCTTCCTCAGTTCTAGATCTTGCCCCCTCATTTTCCCACCCTCCTGATTTTAAATCTTCCTTTCACATTAATTTTTGCCAAGATTTTTGAAGATGCAAGCTTTCGTTTATTTATCCTTGAAGTTGATTCACACAAAATTAATCATTTCTCCATCTCATCATCCTTGCCAATGTGTTAAAACTTCTCATTAGCTTTCTATTGTAATTATTAAATACTTCATCTTTGTCAATCTTGGTATGCTTTTTGGGAATTGCCATATTCAATATGTTTGTAAGTATAGCGACACTCAACTCCAAAACTGAAGTCACAAGTGTGAAGCTATGTGTTACAACACATGATGGCCAATAGTTAATTTTGCCATGTTCTATGGTAAGTTACAACATTGCTTTTAACATGGTTCAATTCTTGTGAACTTCATTGGCATAAAGGGGAAACAATTGGTCAAGGCTTCAATAGGTCTTGTGATGTCAATGAATAAATTGAATTCCTCATGAAAACAAGCCTTTAAAAGCGAATGTTGCCATACAATGTCATTATGCATATATATTGAGGACAAGAGAATAATGAATCATGTAGTCATTAAGTTTACAAATATGTTTAATAGGTAACAATGCCTCAAGAAAATGAAAGGAGTGTGTACCAACTCCAACTCCATGAAGACCTCTTGTCAATGTACCTTCAAAGTTCGCCAAAAATATGTTCACTTTAACCTTGCATTCCTCTAGAATCATCTTTAGGAAAGCTTAATCAAATGGGGGATTCCTTGTTAGGGCAAGAGGTCATTAAATTTATTATATGTACTTGTAATATGCACCACATGAGAATCAAGGTTAACAAGTAGATCATGGACAATGTTGAACTTTTGTTATCCATTGCTTACATCATGGCAAAACATGAACAACAATGTTTCAAACAAAACACCAAAGAATCATAGACAAGAAGTCTTCTTGTGCTTTTGTATGATCTTTGCAATGCAATGATTATGCATGTTACTTTGGAATACAAGTGACACTAGGATGTTTCTACAAGCTTACAAGTGTTTTGAGAAAAAACAAAGGATTGAAAACAAATTCAACTTGTTGAAATTATGAAAGTTTAACAATAAACTTCAAGAGTTCACAATTGAACGAATTGTTAAAATATCATCAAATTGAGGTCTTTTAGTTGCCTTTCTCTCCTCCTATATGTGATCCAAAGCAAGCATGGTGTGCATCCATTTAGGTATAATTTAAGTAATTAAAAAAAATAAAAATTCATAGTTTGTTCATTGTTTTATCCTTATGGGCATTGGAGGGGTGATTACCCAATTTGTGAGGGGATGGTCACACTAGTAAAAAACATTTTGCACGTCCTTGATTTTCTTGAATAGTAAGTTGTGTGTTCTAATATCTTATGTTTACACCTTTAACATGGTTTGGGGGAATGGGTTAAGGATTTGAACATGTTTTTGACCTACCTCACCTCCTTCCAAATGTTGTTTAATATTAATTTTGTTGCACCAATGCTTTTCACAATTTTTTTAGTTAAAGTTCATACATGATTTTCTAACCACCACCATGATAAACATTTGCAATTTTTATTTACATTGTTTCATTATCAAATGATATTTCTTTTGATTCTTGTGATTTGTTAACTTTAAATTTGTAACCAAAGTTGGGGCACAACAAAAGACAATGAACAAAAAACAAGATCAATGCATGACACAAGCCAAATGAAGTAAACACACCCTTGCATGAGGTGGGAGGTGTGTGGGAATCAAGAGGAGAAACTTTTGAGAATGTCAAGTTGCATTCCGACTTTGGGAATTAGTACTTTTGAAAAGTCTTGGGTGTTGAATGGTGTTTCAGGGGTCAAAACATGTTCGAATTGCATGATGCTTGCATTGTTGAAAGGAATGCATTTAAAATCATAAAATGATATGTTTGCCATAGTTATGGCAAATTGAAAAGTATAATCACAAAAAAACTCCTAACTACTAAAATAATTATTTGGAAAGGCAATTTTTGTTTGATTGTAGAGCTAATTAACATGGTGTTAAAAAGCTTTTAAAGAAGAAAGCTACAAGAAAATGGTTTGGCATGTCACAATCAATTATGATTCATTAGATTATGAGTTTGGGAAATTTTTGAGGAATATTTATTTTCAATGTAGTCCCCAAAAGAAACATTCATAATATATTATAATTTAAACGAGATGTTTTTCATAGGGATATAGGTTACGGGTAAATTCATGTGAATCTACGATGAATCTTGGACTAAACATTAGGTCAAAATTATGTTTTGCCTTCACCTCACCCTTCACCCCTCTTTATTTATTTGTGTAATCAAGGTGATTCACAAGTGTATGTGAAATGTGTCATGTTGTAATTCTTATTTGAAGGTCTCATTCCTTTATTTGAGTTGCAAAAAACTAGGGAATAAGCTTGATGTTTGAATTTGATGGTTGAATATTAAATAATTATAATGTACCATTCAACAAGTTTTGGGTGTGGCATCATTTATTGTACCAAATACTAAACCCACTATCCCTTTAACACTTATTTTTCAACCCTTTTTTGTTCCTTTTCATGCCAATAACGAACCATTTTCAATGGTTGTCCTTGAGCATGTCAGGATATCAAGACATTGTGAATTGCAACAAAACATTCATTAGTTCATTGATGGTCATTTGATCATGATGTTCAATCATGGTCAACCTTTAACTTTCATCAAAATTATCATGTATTGTAAACCCTAAAATCCCAAGGGCATTTCAACATGCATTTGGCATGATAACTTAATAAACATGGATGATATATTGTATGATGTGACGTAGCGACCATGATTTGAATGATGAGATTTGGTGATTTTTCATTGTGATACATACATAAATAATAACCATAGGTATGTGTTACCTTCATATCATCACTTATGATTTGTAAGAATGAGGATGTGTGATCATTCGGATGGGTGCATGAATGGAGGTGATCTCTGGATAAAATTATTGTTACAACGTATTCTATTTTAATAAAGAATTGTCATTCAACTCTTCAGACCCATGATTTTGTTTCCACAAATCTTGTCATTTCTTGGACAAAAAAGAATTGGGATTTTATTGAAATTGTAGTTTTCCTAGTGTAAATTCAACTAATTTTGTTACTTTAATGGAATAAATCATCAGATTTTAATATATAAAATTAAATAATAATAGTTATTAAATTTTTTTTTAAAACCCTGCTTCAGACACTTGCAACATCCTCTTCATCAGCTGAAACTATTTTATTTACACCTTTAAAAAAAAAATTATTTACACCTTTAAAAAATAATTAAGGCTGTACTTGGGTATCCAGGTCAAGCTAACAAATAATTTGCTAGGTAGACCATGGTGGGATCATGAGGCCATCCATCCATGTCCTTTTGAGTGTTAATTGTGCAGAGTCCCCTGAATCATCACTCCCTCTAATAACTGGAGGCCATCATAAGAACAAATGAAAATAGCACTTGTCCACCAAACCCTAAACCTAAAGATGATACCTGGCTGTTGTAGGGTGTGTGTGTGTGTGTTGATAAGCAGCAACAACCACAAAGCAATCCACCATTTGGCAAACCTTAAACCCTAAAACTCAGCAAACCTTAAATCTTAAACCCATGTAACATAACATGTGGGTGGTCTAACATTAGGCAAACCTC
>Ga0209208_10006429_pt1 | contig 16189 bp, 16 predicted proteins | sample S1TSphfallax_3_FD_187694 | JGI IMG/M metagenome (GOLD analysis project Ga0209208, IMG submission 187694) | Host-associated microbial communities from peat moss isolated from Minnesota, USA - S1T2_Fd - Sphagnum fallax MG (SPAdes) (version 2) | ecosystem: Host-associated > Plants > Peat moss >...
CTCTAAAGCTAATGTTTCCATTCATTATAATTTTTAGTTGATTAACTTAAAAATTCATAGTTGTTATAAATCTTTTTTTATATTCCATTTGTAGTTTTGTTTGTATAATCATTAGGTTGAAATCATTACCATTATGATTATTTGGGGTTTTAAGTTGAAGGTTTAATGAAATGTGTGTTGATTTATTTAGGTTGTGTTTTCAAATCGAAATACATTTTTAAAAATGTGATATCATCTTTTAACATCAATGGAATGATATTTTTTCTTAATCATTTTTTAATTTTTTTTATTGTTTTGTTCATAATTTAAATAAATAAATCTCCTTGGATGTTTTTAATATGGTCATCAAATTCCACTAAGAATGTTCCATGTTTGATATATGGATTTAGCATTTTGACCTTCCATAAATAGTGTGGATTTAAGATCATAATGTCAATATTACATTTTGCCACCCACATATAATGTGCATAATTAAAATGTCACGTAGGTATTGCATTTAGGGCTCCCAAATATATTGTGGATTAGGTTCATAATGTGGGTATTGCATTTTGCCCCCACATATAATGTGCATTTGTAAATTATCATGCATGTATTGCATTTAAGGCTCCCATAGATAGTGTGGATTAGGGTCATAATGTGAATATTGCATTTTGCCCCATATACAATGTGCATATTTAAATTGTCATGCATGTAATTTGTTAATTGTCATGTGGGTATTAAATTTAGATTATCCATAGATAATATGGATTTAAAATAAACTTGTGAGTATTGTAATTTAAAATTTACAATTATGGCCATAGACCATAACATTTTTTTTTTCCATACTTAACATTTAGGGTATTATGTGAATGATTGTTTATAGTTTAGATGAAAGATACAAATCAAGTACTTAAAACATGTACATTTGCATTAATATTGAATATGACAATTAACATGTAATTCAACATATTGCAATTATAAAATTTTGGACATTAACATCAATTTACCATCTTTTCTTGTACAATCAACTCAAGGCATAGTTTTAAACATGGGTCATGTTTCAAAATCTCAATCTATTGAGATCCAAAACCGAAGGAAATCACCCTTTAACAACATGGATTTGGTGTGGAAAAAAAATGTTTGACATGGAGGGGCACATATAATCGAAATTGAATGAGCATACATCCCACATGCATGAGTTTTAGAATTTCTAAACAATGAACAAAACCATGAAGATTCTCGAATGGAGTGGAACATTTATAAGTAGGTATCCCCACAAGAAAATGTAAAAATGCAAAAATTCCAAAACCACTTCGGCCATATTTGGTATGATGTCGCATTGTTCACTCTTGTTATATGGATTTTAAAAAAAATCTCATATTGTACAAAATTTTAGGTCCTAAATTGATTGCATATTTTGTAGGTATGCATGTGGGTATGGACCAAAATATAATCGTGGAAACCCAAACCACCATCGATTCATTAAACGGGGTTGATTAACTCAAATTTCGATTAAGCAAATGTACACACAACCTAAAGTGGCGAAGATAATCTTCTACCATTGACCTCATACGCGGGCTAATGGTGAATCTACGCATGGCAAACATGACCTTGATTCCATTATACGACCATTTTTTTTTGCCCCACAAATGTCACGAGCCTTCAAGGACCACATTTGGATTCAATTGGGTTAGGCTACATCATCAAGCAAATATAGGACAAACATAAGGCAATATGGTGGGCTAAAATCAATGTAGGAGAAACGATGACAAGGGATGATTTCATTAGGCAACAAAACATTACTTATTTAGATCGTAAACACAAAAGGGGGAGTTGTCGTTTACACAAAAATCCACCCATTTGCCTTTGCACATGGACATTTAGTCATCCAAATGATGTGTTTTATTTTCAAGATGCAAGTGAGAATAATGGGATTCATGTCCCGTTCATAATAGGGATACAAACCCCATTTCAATTGTAAGCCATGGTTTCATTAGGTGATAATGGGGCAATCTCAATGGATGCCACCTTTAGCACCAATGATATGAAATTTCACTTATTCACATTGATGGTGTTTAATGCACATTGCATTGGAATGTCAGTTGCATGGATCATTACAAATTGCCAAACATGCAATGATTTGGTGGAATGGTTAACTCTTTTGAAAACAAAGCTTTTAAGGAAAAACCTTAAATGGAAACCTTCATGTTTCATTGTTTTTGATGTTCCACAAGGGTTACAAGCATTGTGGTGAGTTTTATTTTCATTCTACCTTTTTTTGAGCTTTTATGTACATGTAATCATTTCAAAATTTCATCCCACATTCTCCATTATAAATAATGTTATTAGTTGAAATAATAATAAATTGGTCTTTTATGCATGGTTAGGATTATGTGGGGTGAGGATTAAGTGCCCATTTACATGCACATGGCATGTTTTAAAGGCTTGGCACTTACGTTCAATGGAAAAAAATAAAAACCAATGGAGTGCAATGTGCAATATTGGATGACCTTCACACCATCATGTACATGCCCATTGAACTAGGTGAAAACATTGAAGCCTTCATGATTCGTGGGAAAAACAAGATCATTGAAAGCTTCACCCAACATTTGCTTGGGGATTCATGGATTAAGTACTTTTGGACCTATTATTTCCAAGTTGGTATGTGAAGTAAATCTCAATCCATTATTGTTGTTTCACCATGTTGTGCACATCCCAAAATATTCATTCCTTGAATTACAATAGAAACACCAATGATGAACTTAGTAATCCCATGTGGGGGCAAAATGCAATACCCACATTATGTCCCTAATCCACACTATATGTGGGAACACTAAATGTAATACCTACATGACAATTTAAATATGTAAACTGTATGTGAGGGAAAAATGTAATACCCACATTACGACCTTAACCCACACCATATGTGGGAACCTTAAATGTAATACTTGCATGACAATTTAAAGATGCACAATATATGTGGGGGTAAAGTGTAATACCCACATTATGACCCTAATCCACACTATATATGGTAGAGGGAAATGCAATACTTACATGATAAGTTATGGATGCACATTATATTTTGTTGTAAATTTATGGATGGTGGAGCTTCGATGAGTGCCACATTTAAACCAAAACACACAAACATCAATTGAGTCTTACCATGGGGCCTTGAAATGTTGGTTTTTTTAAAAACAAAAGGGTTTTGAGGTCAACGAATTGATTGGTTACTGTGGAGATTCATAACAATAGTTGTAAGACATTACATGCACATGACTAAAATGAAAAAACATGAGTTTATAAAATATAAGGTTGTGGAACACATTGTGAAAGCAAGTGTTGAAAAGGCCACATTGATCCTTCACACTAATGTCACCCATGGGATAAATGATTCAAATGAAACCAGCCATGCGTGGATGGTACAAAGCCAACAACATTCAAATATGACATACAAGGTCCCATTTCCTTTCACCAAGTATGTTTGTTGCACATGTGAATGGGCATTGCGTGGAAACTTGTGCAAACATCAAGGAATCATTCTTTTTACATGTATCGATCTCACTGAAAAAAATGTCATTCAATATTGTGGGACATGGTATGGATTTGATTGTGGAAATTTTGTCGCCATGTTTATGAACCCTACCTATTTGCATATTTATGACAATGAATTTGATGATGAAGAGGCCAATGAAGATCATTTTGAAGAAGCATGGGTTGTTGATATGTGTGAGCTTATGACACCAGATGATACTTCCCCTAGTGTGGAAAAAGAAAAGGATCATAACCAACCTTCAAGTTCATCCACCCCCACAGAAATAGCGCTTGTTCAAATGGGTGACATAATGTAATAAATCATCAACAAAGTCAAAGAAGGTGGGGTTCAATTTATAGACCACACCACATCATTGTTGCATGTTATTGCAATAGATGTATGAGGTATTTGCCTTTCCAAGGCGAATGTAGTCATGCATCTTGGCATGGTATTTCATTGCATCAATAATGGACTTGGTAATTCAGTGCACTTAATGAAGGATTGGCATGATATGATGTTAGAACATGGAAATATCTATAAGAAGAAAGTTCATGAGTGAAAAAAAACAACACAAACTTGTTTGTACTTATCCTCCATTTTAATTTTCCATTACTAAAATGTGGATCATATTATAATTATGTCAAAAAATAGATTATTTATGTGTTAATGCATTGATTTTTGTATTAGTGAACATATAAGGTTTAAAAGTTAAAGTTACATTGTTAAAGCTATATAACACATTTAAAAAAATTCCTTAACAAAAATGTCTCATTCAAATGTCACATAAAGGTGGGTATTGCAAGTCAATTATATAATAATCACCAAGTCAATATGTGGGTAATGCTTACCCATCTTATTTCTTGTGGCATTTAATTGGTCTTGCATGCAAGTATTGTAAGGTTTAAGGTATATCATAGTTAAAGGTTAACATGCATTAATACATGTATTGCATATAATTTCATATGTTTCATGGGTATTAATTATGTTAGATGAAAGTATTGCAAATTCTCTTCTCTTTCTAAAGGGGGATTTGACCACTTAATGTGAGTATTGTCCTATTTTTTTTCATCAAATTCATGATTTGTTTTAATGGATATGCTTTAGTTATAAATATCATTTGTATATTTTTTATTGCATTCATTCCATTAAATGTAGGTATTGCATTTGGTGGACAAGATCCCCTTAAGTAACCCTAGATGAGGAGGGATTAAGTTTTTGCAATACCTTCATAATAAATATATATTTAAACAAATGGGGGCTTTTGGTGAGGGTACACAATATTGATTTACGTAAGTATAATGATAAGCTTACTATGGCAGACTTGTAATATTACATTATAGTAATAAAGGCAAAATTGCCTTAGTGATCACCCTAACATTCATTACAAATGATGAAGGTATTGATAATTGGTTAATTTCTTAAAACATGTACCTTTTGGATATTTCCTATTGTTTTTATACACTAAATGTAGGTATTGCATTTGGTAAACAAGATATACTTACATAACCTTAGATGATGAAAGAACAATTTTTTGCATTATTAAATCAAGAGGGGTTACATAACATATATTTACCTAGGTATTACAATTTGGGGTTGGGGCATGCATTTGGGATCTAACATAGGGTGATAAGGTATGATATTACAAATTGAAAACTTTAACCCTTATCATGTAGACATTACAACCTAATGGATGCATAGGTTTAAATTTGAGAAATAAAGCAAACTTATACAATGAAGCTTAAAATGTTGAGTTAAAACCTTTGTATGCAACAAAAAATCCCTACATTGAACCTAAATTAAGTAAACCAAAAAAGAATTTATTGCATAACTTTAATGGTGGGATTTAATAATGTTTTTGAACTACGTATTATACCTAATTTTGGAATTATTTTTGCATAACCCTAAATTGTGAACAAACTATCAAGTTGTGTTTTAGTCCTAATTTGGGGGTGGGGGACCCCCACCATAATATAAATGTTAGGAAAAAGGTTATTTAAAAACAATTAATGACAAAAAGGTGGGTTTTATTTCCCTAAACCTTAAACCCAATGTCCCCCCTATTTATTTGAAACATATATTAGGAAAAAGTTTAGATTAGGGTAGTGGACATGAACGTGAGTTGGTTGATATGCGGGTATTGCAATTTGAAACATTTTATGGAAAACCCACCATAAACAAGAAAAGATCAAAAGTTTGCAATACCCACATAGATAAATCAATTTATGCACCAAGGGGTCCTTTCATGAAAATGGGCATTGTAATTATATAAAAATATTAAACTACATTTTTTCATCAAGGTTATTGTGCGAGTATTTCATGATAAAGATAATGAAAATATTGTTTAAATGTTTTAGCATGGCCATAAAATGTGCTAACCCTATTAGATGAAGGTATTGCTCATTTGGTGGATAAGGGTATTGTGACTAACATGGCATAAGATGATCTCAAAATCTACAAATCCCAAAATTAAAGGTCAAAATTAAAACAAGTGGATTGATATAAAAATGTTCAAATAATCACATTACAAAAATGATGGTGACAAAAATATATCATGTTAAGTTAATTTATAATTGTTCGATACAAAAATGGTGTGTACATGCATTAAAATTATACTTAGGTAATTGTCTAAAGGGGTAAGTTGAGTGGTAGGGTTCCATAATTTGGTCATGGTGCATTGACTTTCACATATTAATTTATGTGGAAGTCATGTGCACTATGTGATTATGTTTCCTTGTGATTAATTGTGGAATCACATGGGGGACCATGTGGTGGATAAACTTTAGGAAGTTTTTTGACTAGTTTCCTTTTGGTTGGTATATAAGTGAGTGTTTGTGACCTTGAGAAACACCTTCACTTGTACAAAATTATTGTATGAATGCAAAGTTTGTTAGAATTGAAATTTTGGTTTTTCAAAGGCTTTTGGTTTGGAATGGTTTTGGTGTTGTTTGTGTTTAGTTCATGGTAGGAGAATGGTGAAGTTTGCATAGACAATTGAAGGGTGAGAGAATAATTTTATAACCAAAAACATAGATTTCATAGCTATGTAATAATCATACATAGTTTCGATTCCAAACTCGTTCGTGTTGTACATGCACATACTAACCCACACATATGGCCAATCCACATCAATAATATCGTTCTTCCCCACATTTGTAGATCTACACTTTTGATAATGATTCAAAAGAGTATAATGGTCAAACTCAAGGTTACTATTATTGCTTGATATTTCAACTTTGCTTCTTTCTTGGCTTTTGAATTAAAGATCATGAATAATGAACGAAAAATATTTCTTGGGAATGGCAACCCTAGGTATGAGCTTTAAAAGAATATTCATTGTTCATTTGCAACCTTTTTATTGTCACTCAAAAAAAAATTCATCATTAGAAGAATTGGTATCTTTATAATAAAAAGTTTTGGTACATGTATTGAATGGATTTAAAGCCCATTTTACACTAGTAGTCAAGGTCAAGGTTGAATTCAAATCAAACATTCCTATTGGTGCAATCACTACTTTTAGCCCGAAGGGGTTTACATTAAAGTCAAGGTCGAAAAATAAAATAATTTTTTTCAATCTACCACTTTATGGCCTTGACTTGACCTTAAGATCAAAAAAGGATACCTATCAACTTGGGAGGCCAATTTGCAACCCTTGAAGCCAATGGGGTTGTAATAAAATATTGTTGTTTTGATGAAATCCACATTATAGGATCAAAATAAACCCTAAATCAAACCTTATATTTTCTACTTCTCTTTTTTTTCATTTTTTTTTCTTGTTAAAATTTTGTGCTTGTTTGTGAATAATGAAAGGAGTTTCTATTTTTTCTTCTTGGGGTATGGTCGTGAAAAACACAAGAAATACAAGAATCTTGTGTCTATGCTCATCCATGGTGGTTTGACTTTGAAGGTTTAGTTTGAGAGAGGAAGCAAATATGAGAAGAAAAATGATTAAAAGAAAGAATTAATGAAAACATTTGAGGGGTTGAATCCTTGGTCCTTACTTTTTGGCCTTAATGACTTTCCACACGAACTCATTGGCCCCAAACAAGTAATATTTTATTAGTAACTTGGGACCAAACCATGAGGTAAGAAATGCTCAAATTTTTATTATTATGCTAACTCCTAGTCTAAAATGGGCCCAAGCCTAATTTTTCAAAAATATAATCCTTGTGGTTTTGGTCTTGGCACATTTTCTTAAATTCAAAAATCTTGAACCCTAATTTGGAAACTAGGACTGATTTCATGTACATTACAAGACAAGAGAGTTATGGGACAATAGAATGATTAGCCTAGGTGGTTGCCATAAAAATTATGTGTCACATTATATTATCTTATTTTTCATTTTTATGGGCAAAGGATTGGGAAGCAATTGATACATCTTGTTGGATTTGAAAAACACTCTTTAGAGGTCCAAATTGGGGTATGGGTGGAACTAGTCTAAATGACCTATATATTCGTGTTCAAGAAATATTTTACACGATTTCAATTTTTAACAAAAGGCTATTTGCATAATCTAGTTCTTGTGTGAAACTTGTGCCAATTTCACACATAAAGGGTGTTGATTTAGTATAGGCCACAAAAGCTCAAACCCCTCAAATATAACATTAAACACCAAATAACTTACAAATACTACTAGGTTCAAACTAATGTTGTGCACGTAAATGGTTTGGGACATTCCATGCAAATGTAAATCCATAATGAGTTTCATTTACACTCCATGGAAATGTAAGTGTATAATATTCATTTACATTCATATAAGTGTAAATGTAAAATATGAAATGTCTTAAGTGTAAAATTAAATAAATTTATATAGTTTTACCCAGTCTGATAAAACAATGCAAATGTAAATATGTAACAATGTAAAAAATGTGATTTTTACTTGAGAAGGGGAGATTTCATAAATTTTTATGATTAGCGAGCAAAATGGCCTATTGCAAAACAAAATCCATCAAAATCTACAGCCACAACTAATTCATATGACTTTGCAAGAAGGTCTGGTCATTAAAGATATATAATAAAATTATCTATAAAGTAAGGAAATAAAACGCTAGAACCCTGAGTTTGATTATAAATAGGGTGAGATTCAAAAAAATAAAAAAACATTAGCATTCAAGAGGGCGAGGGGAACCTCAATTTTTGTCATGAACTGAGTTTCACCCTGTCTTTCCCTTTTTTCTTCAGCGCCTCCATTACTCCTCCTACTTGTAAAGCTACTATAATTAGTCTTGAACATTTTGCATTAAATGCTGATTTTCAGCATTTCAGTCCCAGATTTAATAAAATTTTCTTACTTTATGGATACCCCTGAAAGAAGGGTTTGGGGTGAAAGGAGGCCCAAATGCAGGGCGACTTTACAATTAATTTTAGTATTTACACTTACATGCCCCCAAAACATGTACAGGGGGCCGTGTAAGTGCATTTGACAGATATTTACACTGGCTATTGACACTTACATGCACAACACTGGTTCAAACTTTGAATCTTCTTTTCTTCTGCTAGCTATATATAACCAAAAAGGCATATTAAAAAAGTAAAAAGTCCTAAAATAATGTGATTTTTGAGACTTTCAATAGCCAGAAATCGAACAAAATTTAAGAAAAATTTCCAGATTTCAATACATGGTTCAAACAGGTAGCAAAATATACTATAAAAGGATTGTGTTAAGAAATTTAGCTAGTAGCCAAATCTGGCTAAATAATCTTCGCCACTTTGGCTACAACACAAAATTGACCCCCCCCCCCAAAAAGAAAAGAAAACACTGCTTCAAACACACTTTCAACATGTCGTTCATTACTGACCTCATTCTTCCAAGGCGACATGGTCACGTCTGGAACCCACAATTTTGTGGATCCTGATAGGCAGGCAGAACAAAGTAACAAGGGGTGTGTCACACTCTGGCCTTGCCATTTTACATTAAAACCTATCTTAAGGCCAAAGAAGAATTATGGAAACTCAAAAAATATTTCACCACACAAAAATATAATCTTCAAAAACTCCAAAAAAAAAAACCAAAATTCTTCAAGATATTATTATAACTCTATGACTGAATCTCAAGTTTCAACATAAGCCAAAAATATCATCTTTCAAAAATCCTCATATAAAAATAGACCTACTACCTAGGGGCCAAAATCCCATAAGCTACTATACTTTATGATGAATCTAAACACAATATCCTGGCCTTTGTAGGCAAGACCAAAAAGTGAACAAAATAAATCAAGTGCTTTTCAATATTTTTCAGTAGCCAGAATTTGACCACAAAAATTTAAGAGAAATTTCCAGAAATTTCTATACATGGTTCAAGAATGTAGCCAACAAATGTAGAAGGATGTATTTAAAATTCTTCTTTCAAATATAGTTTTTAGCCAAATTTGGCTAAATCTTTGATGTGAATCATTTGCCACTTTGGTGACAGCACAAAACTGACCCCCTCCCCCCCAAAAAACACTGGTACTCTCGCTCAGTATTTTTATTTTATTTTGTGGCAAAAATTCACCATTTTGCTATATATGAAAAAAAAAGTCTCAAGCAACATGGTCAAGGGATTTTTTTGGGAAAATTTCCAGGATAATGGCCACATGTGGAGGAAAAAAGTTTTGAAATAGCCAAGATTTTGGAGGATTTGGGCAGATTTGTAGCTTTATTTTTTTGAAATTGCCTTATTTAGCTGGCTTAACAGGTTCTAGTGATTCGCCTGACAACATGTAAAAAGTATTCCGAGATTTTCTACTTCTTTATTTGTCTTGTAGCCATATTTGGCTAAATCCTCGTGTGGCCAATCGCCACTTTTGGAGCAACATGAGAAAATTGACCCAAAAAAAAAAACCACTGGTGCTCGCTGCTTCCGACATTTGCAAGGTTTTCGTGTGTTTGTGCTTTGCATGCGGCGATGAATTCAGCAGCCGAGTGTGTGCGATTGATGCCATGGCTAGCTGCAGTATGCTTGCGCAATCTCCCTTGCAGATCTCGTCTCTCAGCTTCTGTCCTCGTCCAGCACTTGTTCAGGAAAAAGAATATCATTATCATTGCTCTCTTCTGCAAGCTTCGTGTGGGATCATCAGCTGTTCCTGCTTCTCTCAAAGTTCTTCCCTTCTCTCTCCAGGTCGAAGAAGAAAACAACCCGTTTTGCAGCCTACCAGATCGGGCACTGGATTGCGTACCGACTTGCTAAAAGCAGTAGCTGCTGCTGCTGTCTCCACGGGATTTGCTGGAACGGTTCCAGGAAACACAAACCGTGGTTTCTCAACAGAGAAAGTCTGATTCGTCCAAGTCCACCCCCCGACCGTCTTCACCTTCACGATTCCAGAAGGCTCCTTCGGTGCTGGCTTTGAAGCGAATTATCAATCACAATTGGCGACTTGGCCGGACCTTGCCAACAGCACCGATTTTCATGAGTTCGAAAAAATTCACTCCCGCACATGCGCTAGTGCGAACGTGGCTTGCTCTTGAGCTCGTTTCCAGGCTCGAACGTTTCGTCTACGATCCTTTGGAGTCGCCGGCTATTGTCATCAGAGGTCTTCCAGTAGATGCTTATGCTCCTCCGACCGAGAAGGATTGTTTGTTGCGAAAGGCAGGGAATTACGCTTCAGAGACATTGCTGGTAGGGATTTCAGGGATCGTTGGCCAGCCATTCCAAAGAGGATATCCGGATCCAAGCTCGTCTGAAATGGAGATTCTTATCCGAGACATTTATTCTGTACCCGAGCACGACAACGAGGTACATTATTCTCACAGGAGGGATTGTGTTTCCGAGTTTCCTCATGTCGTCTCTTGCCGGATCCCAAACATGTCCTCCAAACCCTAATAACCCCTTTCTCTTTCAGAGAAATTCAGAACTCTGGCACCAGTTCCTCAATTCCGAAGACCTCCTTCCCGTTTGAGAAACCCTAGTTGGAGCTTGCAGAGAATTCTAGAATTAGGTCTAGGTTATGTTATTCTGAAGATCTATCCACAATTCAAGAGAAACCTGCATTTGAAGAAATCTAGACACTCAAACCGTTGATTTCTTCTCTACACCAACAATATGATGAAATACCCTTGAGCAGTGATTTTGCATAATGCTCAAGGGTTTGTAACTTTGTCCTCAATTGGACTGAACTTCACCATGTGAGATGTTCAGGTCCAGAATTGCAAGAGAAATTGTAGAGAGACTGTTTACACCTTTGTGGATTGTTAATTTCCTGAGTACTTACAGGATTTAGTTTTCTTGAATCGGATGCTTGAAACTCCTGTGCAGGCAGGAGAGCCTGAGATATAATCGTTTCCTGATTGACTGCATGTGCTTACAAGGTACTTATGTTTGAGTCTCTTCACAGGTGGGGCACTAGGGGCAGCTCTGAATTCCTGAGTTTCCAGACAGATTACACCCAAGCAATGTGGGAGCGCTTCCCACATGTGCTTGCTTTTAGGTGCATAAGAGAGGACCCTGCCAAAGTAGGACGCACCTTGTTATGTGATTCCAACGTTGTTAAAGTGGTTCCAACGTGGTGGGCTTTTCAATGCATGTTGAACATTTTTTGGAGAGCCCATGATATTCTCATTGACTCATGCTACAATTGTTGCTTGCTGATTACAAAGACGAGGAGGGAGTGTCCTGTGCTTTTTGATACCATCTTGGGGGTTGTTCTTATGAGAGAAATGAAGAAAACCCAGTAAATAAAAAATCAAGGATGGGAACCCATCCATCAAAAGTACAAGGCAAATGAGAACACAAGTAGACACAACCCAAAGAAAAAAACAAAAGCAAACAATCAACAAAAATTAGGTAAAGACCTTGTGCATAAAGGAATCATGGTTACAAAATAACAATCAACAATAACAAAAATATTTAAGACAAACAAGCTATCATCTACCACAAATCAACTAGTGATAGAGGTGCACTATCTATGATGTATGGAAAAGATGAAAGAACTTTGATCAAATGTAGCAGCTCACTAAAGAATCGTTGTGACTTGCGCACATTGCAAGGCTATAGACATGTGTCAATAGTAAGAAACAAGCATTGAGGGGATTAAAGAAGACCATTGATGACATGTGATAATGGTCTGTGCACAAGCAGTAAAAAATGAATCAAAACAATAATGAAAACACCTATACATCTAAATAGCAAGGGGAATGAAACCATGGCCTAATGTTCGTTTAACGTATGATCATGTTTATTCTTAAATAACCATCATCACTACATGTGTTATCGTAGTCAATGCTTGTTGCATCAAATCTATGCAAATCGAGTTAAAAATATTAATGTCCATCAAGGTCCAAAAATCATTTATGATGACAAGGATATCCATTTGTTGTCGGATGTGGTGAAGGTGGGAACCTCCTTTTGAGCATGTGCTCCACTCTCCGAAACAATAGTTATGATAATATTTCAAAATATATCATGGGTTGTTGTAGTTTCACTTTTGCAAGCACACTAAAACAAATGGGTATTTAAATCATCAATGGTATGACTACACTAAAATCATGAAAGATGGGCAACCATAAAATGTGTCAAACCAAAAAGGGTACATAATGTTGTAAAGAAGTGAGCTGAAAATAAATGAAATGACACACCTTCAAACTCCTTGTTGGACTCAATTGTGAATTCAAAGCGTGAAAACAATGGAAAGATTAAAAGTTGGGGCACGCTCCCTAGCTCGCAACACTTTGTTAGTAGAGGGGCGTGTTGAAATTTCGGGATGGGGATTAGGAAGAGTGACAAACAAGTCAATTACTCAAATGGACCTACACAAACCAAACAACAAGTTGGTTAGTGCATAGTTGGAACTTTTTGGTGCACGGACGAGCCACAAGCAAACATAGACTCACAAGATTCACCACAACTTGGACTTGGGGGAGGTCACCACCTTCCCCCTTATAATATTCTTTGTGCGTGACTACACAACCAACATTCAAATGTCATTTTGTCTTAGGATTCCCAAGTTGAAGTCTCAAAATTCTCGAAATTGGAACTCTTGCAATTTTGGGGGCCCATAACATCTTCTATAGACCTCCGATTGAGATGAGGTTTAAAGCAAAGTTGTAGCCCTCATTAAGAGCTTTTCAATGGTATGTGGCAAACCACCTACACGCAAATAAATCAAGGCAATTCTAAACTTTTAGTGGTTGGGAATCAAAATGTCAATTTGATTCCCGACCTTTCTTTTGGTCATAATTTATGTTTTAAGTACCCAAATAGATCATGTGAGCCCATTTCAGACATCTAATTTTTAAGAGCTTTTCAATGGTATAAGGAACTTTTTAATCAAATAAGTTTTGACCCCTGCAATTGCCTTTTAAAGATTTGGGAGTCGATTGGGACTCCAACTCCCAAAGTGAAAGTTCATTTGTGAATGTGGGGTTCATTCCTTCACATTCTTTTACATTTCTGGGAACATGAAATGTGATTCCCGGGCTTCATTTTTGGCCCACACCTTCACAAGCCCTTTCTTTGGTTGCGAGCCCAAGGTTAAAGTTGTGATACAAAATGTAGGTGTGGTAGGATGAATTAATAACTAAACACCTACCCTTAGACCCACACATGAACAAACACGTGCTTGCATGATATCTAAAGGAACATTTACTAAAAGTGACGTAAACTCCTACTCATGTAAATGATCCACTAAAAAAACTTTCAACTAAGGATAAGATTGAACCACCATGTTTTCAAAAGGTAGGACCTGATAATGGGCAACTTGGGGTAACAAGGCTTGGGTATTTCATAATGTCATTTGGAACAAAAAATTCAAGTCTCAACATGTTCTACTACATCTAGAAGAATATGATGATCATCTTGCTGGAAATGAGTGACAAGTGTAAGAAAGACAAATGCCCAACATCCTAAGAATACGAAGGTAGCAATCCAAACTACAAAAATGAGGTTGAATTCACCCAAAAAAGTAGGAAAAATGGCTTCATGATGAGCTAGATGACTAATAAAGCCACCAAAAAATTTTCACATCAAATAACTTTTTCAATGTAATTATGGTACAAATATCGAACTCAATGTAATGTTGCAAAATACCTAAAGATGGAAACATTGTACCGAGCAAATAACCAAAGCGATAGACATAACACAACAAAAATATCGCAAAAACGACCTAAGCATTTGCAAGCATAAGGAGACTAAATATTGTCCTCATAAACATGAAAAGCTTCCACAACAAACAACTCAACAAATAATCTGGATCCCATCGATGTGCCTAAAATTCAAAATCCTGAATTAAAAATAAAAAAGCTGGGAGAAAGTGATATAGAATGGTCTAATCATTATGGAGACCAAACTACACCTTTTGTTGGTTGCACTAAAAGCCTTAATACTAAAAAAAATTATTGTAATTGTGAAAAAATAGGAATCACATTTGATACGGGACTTACTATATAAGTATCATCCACCAACGAAGAAAAAATACATGAAAGAAACCCCTTAAACATTTTTAGGAGCTTCATCTTCTTTTACAGTTGGGCTCAAAAGTATTAGTTCCATTTTGAGGGCAAGTACTTTAATAATAAAATTCTCAAACCTGCTTGCGCTTCTATTCTGGAGGTTGGTATGATTACTTGGCAGGCTGTTAACAAGTAGAAGAGTTTTAGTAAAATTGAGATGCAAACTAAGATGGAGGATTATTTTAGGGTTGCTTGGTGTCATTAGGGTATCTTTTGGCATCAATTGGTGTTTCATCCCCTGTTGTAGTTTTTGATGATTCCTTGGATGATTCACTTAAGCTGTGATGTGGTGGTTCCACCACGGGGTTTTGTCTAGATAAATCCAGAGAACAATAGTTACTAAAACAACATTTGTAAAATTTCAATGATCTAAAAGAAAAACCATATTGAACTTGACACACATTTTGAGCTATATTATGGGACATTATGTCATATAATGTGGTCAAGAAAATGACATAATCTGCTACCCCAGACCTGAATGTACCATAAACCACTGACGGAACATTGCCTTGTGAATTTCTAGGGGACCCAACTTATATGCACTTACTATGTGCATTGCACATTGTGGAGCATTAAAAATATTAGAATGTTTTTTGTGAAGGGCCAATCAAAGTGGCCCATTGCAAAAAACATTCTGTTGCTACCTAATGTACATGATCATTTCACTTATTCCAGATCTACATGGCCAGGTCTTTGAAAGTGCGCAATGAAAAAAGGAAAAAGAATTAAATTTTAAAAATATATATGTATATATATTCTGCAAGAAGATGCCCAAATGGTAAAGTTACTATGGTATTGAGGTTTTGCCATGAAAACTGTTATTTCTATAGTTTTCCTTGTCAGATCTGATGTTTACAAATGTATTCCCAAGGTTTTCACCAAGCCTTTAATGGATTCCAACTTCCAATTCCTTCAAAGTTTACAGATTTGGGCTTTCAGGCCATCATAAATATGGAATGGTGAAAATCATTCTAAGAAAAAGGTGTCAATTTTCCAAAATGAAAATTGAGGATTTTGGGACAACTATGCTCTTCACAAGTTTAGACCTTAGACCCCTCACAGAGCTATGCATTTAAACCATTCAATTTCTTCACCCACACTATAGGAAAATAATATGTCTCCTTCAAATTGTCTTGAAACATAGCCAAATTGAGTTTCTAAGTGGAATCCTCCCACCAGCTTGACACCCAATAAGTTGTGGTCCATACCTATTGTGCTTTGCATTAATTAGATGAGGTGCCTCTGAAGTTCAATTTT
>Ga0209208_10006430_pt1 | contig 16188 bp, 16 predicted proteins | sample S1TSphfallax_3_FD_187694 | JGI IMG/M metagenome (GOLD analysis project Ga0209208, IMG submission 187694) | Host-associated microbial communities from peat moss isolated from Minnesota, USA - S1T2_Fd - Sphagnum fallax MG (SPAdes) (version 2) | ecosystem: Host-associated > Plants > Peat moss >...
AAATGATAAAAAATAAATATTTATCCAATTTTGATTTTTTTTTTTTGTGATTCGATGCCCTTTTTGGCTTGTTAGATTGTGATTGCACCTATCAAAGTTTGAAAGCAGTTTTTAGTGGTTAGGATATCCAATCATCATTGGGTGTGACAAGGGAAAAGGTGGGAGATCTTTTTTTCAACATGTGTTCCACTATCCAAAACAATAGTTGCACAATAATATTTCGAATATACCGGTGCCCTTACGAAAATGAATGTACTTTAGAAATATCGCATTTGATGCAAGACCTACTATATGAGTATGAGTTGTCAACGAGGGGAAAACATAAGTAAAGTGGGCTGTTGTTATAAGGCAAAAAAACACAAAGGTGAACCAAAGGAAACAACGTTCCTCCTATGGGATTTTCTTGTTGTATATTTGATTCTAACAGAATGAGTATGAAATTCCCATGTTGAGAGGCTTGAAAAAAAATATTGGGATGGGCATGCATAAAATTGTCAAACAAATGGGAAAAATTGATTTAAAAAATCAAATGAAGATTATAACTCTTGAAAAATGGTTGATTATGACACTAAATTAAAGGCTTGCATTATAGACATCCACTCGTAACATCACCCAATTTGGGTGCAAATATAACATTGCTCAAATGCCATAAACCATTATTTCACATTCGTTATGAGTCGTTACACCAAGTTGATGAGGCTTAAAAGGCTTCATGAAATATTTCTACATTGAATAGTTAGTGTATGGACAATTAAGTGATAAGTTACCTCATTGATCGTGATGGGGCATATGCTTCCAAATTACTTTTCCTACATTAAGAATCAAAATACAAAAAACAAATACAATATTGACGATGGAACATGACCTTGAACAATATACCCACCTACTTTCAAAAAACATCAAAAGCAATTGCAAAATCATTTAGAACAAAAATAGTTTGATGGAAACTCATACATTGTACCAAAGGGAAGGCTATCCATCTTCACATAGAGACTCATCTTTTGACGAGCCCAACATATGATGGGTTAATCAAAATGGCCCATTACAAAAAATAAAATAAAATTTCAGAGTCAGCCCGTCCCAATGATTAAAGAGGAGAGGTGAATAGGAGAATAGCACTTTTACCTTCTTTTCAGAAACCTTATGTTGAACCCCTGGGAGTGCAAATAGTTTTTCAGAATTTATTTATATAAAAATAAGCTGTTTAAAATTGATTATGAGAAAATGTTTCCTGATCTGCTAATTTCATGCATGGGTGTCATTGATCAGCAGCTGCTGCTGCACAATGCATGCATGCATGGGGTCGCACCCCCCAAAACCCTTGATAGAACCTGTTAAACCCTAAACCCTGAAAACCTCATCTGGTTGCTGCTAATCTGAACTGGGAGCTCACAATGAGCTCACGAGATTGTTACCTGCATGAGGTTGGGCATGCAGCCCATGCTAGAGGGCTTTCTTGTTGTCATGAGCTGAGGAGCTCAGCTGATCTGATTCTCCACCAGATCGACGACATGCTTGAACAGTAGTGTCAAGGTGCGCGATTTTCTTTCTTCGATCTAGCTTGGGTATTTCTGTTTAGCTGGTTGGTTGAACAATAATTGTTGGGAATTCATCTTGATCTTGTGGGTGGGTCATTGTTGGGGGCATCGTCGGTTGCACGTCGGCACGCAGGCTGAGGACGTACTTTCGAGCTTGGACCTGTAGCTTCACAAGTTTAGGAGAATTGTCAAATTAGAGCTGAACTGTTTCTAACAGGTTTGGAACTCGATTATCCTCCGAATTTGTTTGCCTGATTTGAAACCTTCCTGTGAGCACCACGCACCACGACTCAAGCTTGTAGACATTGTATTAGTGTCGTCGACTAGTTGCTGCAGCATTCATGAGTTTTGTAGCATTGAATTGTCTAGGAGAAGGTGATATTCTGGTTGTCTCCCAGAGCTTAATTTTAAGCTTGAAAAACTGGAGGATTGGGTGCAGGCCGGAGGACGAGCACGAGAACGCGGCTGCAGTGATCGGCAAGCAATGGACCCGACACCAAAGGTAGATGATCTATTCGGATTCAAACGAACTGCAACTCTGCGGCAGCTGGTGATCAATAGCTACCAGTTGCAGGGATTCTGTAGTTTGACGTTGTCTGCTGCATCCAGCAGCTAACGCAACTGTTGCTAGCGATAAGTATTAAGATTTTTCTTTTGTGATGCATGGATCCCCTGCTGGTTGCAGGTGGCTCTGATTGCAGGAGTGACGGGGATAGTAGGCAACAGTCTAGCAGCGCAGTTGCACGACCCAAATGCACCAGGAGGGCCATGGAAAGTGTATGGAGTGGCACGCAGAGCTACGAAACCAGACTGGTTAGCAGAGCCATTGCACTACATAAACTGCAATCTTCTAGACCGCGACGAAACTCTCTCAAAGCTATCACCACTGCACGACGTGACCCATTTGTTCTACGTGACATGGGTGAGCAGACCCACAGAGGAAGAGAATTGCGAAGCCAACGGCGCACTGTATCGCAACGTTCTCGATGCTATATTACCCAACGCCAAGAACTTCCAGCACATTGTGTTGCAGACGGGGAACAAACATTACATCGGTCCTTTCGCACTTGCCGGCAAGATCCCTGTTCCGGATCCACCTTTCCGAGAAGATTATCCTCGACGACCATGTCCCAATTTCTATCACACTCTCGAAGACATCACGTTCGAGACTGTGAAGCGGCAGCAGCAGCTCACATACTCCATTCACCGTCCTACTGCTATCTTCGGCTTCGCGGAAGGCAATCTGATGAACATGGTGAGCACGCTTGCGGTATATGCTGCCATCTGTCAATACGAAAACAAACCTTTGATCTTCCCTGGCAGCAAGATGTGCTGGGACTTTATGCAGGATGCATCGGATGCGGATCTGGTAGCGGAACAGGAGATTTGGGCTGCATCTGTAGCTGATCCTAAAGCGAAGAACGAAGCTTTAGCAGCTACAACGGGGATGTGTTCAAGTGGAAACGACTATGGCAGTTGCTTGCTCAGGAATACAATGTACAACCGGAGTACAAAGGCGAACCGTTCTCACTGCAGGACGCCATGAAGGGGAAAGACGCCGTGTGGGACAAGATAGTGAAGGAGAAAGGGTTGCGACCTGGGCTTAAGCTTGAGGATGTCGCTCACTGGTGGTTTGTGGACATCTGGCTGGGTCAGAACATCGAGAACGTGAGCAGCATGAACAAAAGCCGTGAGCGTGGGTTCCTGGGTTGGCGTGATAGTGAGAAAAGCTTCCTTTCTGTCATACACAAATCCAGGAAGCATAAGGTAGTTCCATAAAACATCATGTCGAAAAAATAAATTTGCAGATCAATTTTTTTCCCCTACTCAACTGTTTTTGATGCAGCAGATCAGTAAGCTAGTCCCGGCAAACTATGCCGGTCAAATGGGGTCCAAGCTGCTCCTGCCTAGAATGTTGATGCTCAAGAAGATCTAGACGTGTTGTTTCATAGCGCCTAGTGTTGTTGTGCAACCTGCAGGCAGCATGAGCGATGTAGTTGCAGATAATATTGCACTGTAGCTAGCTCTCAGCTGCATGCAGATCACTGTTTTATCCTGTCTAAATTCCTGCACTGCTTCTGCTGTTGCTGCTGCCATTTTGGTGTGTTTCTCTCAGAGAAAAAACCACAGCTTCAGAGTCTAGATGAAGCTTTGCTGCAGGTTCTTCTTTCCACATGCATGTGAGAGATTGAATGCTAGAAAACCCAGCAGGCTCTCTCTAGATAGAGTGTAATATATGCGCATCTCTAGTCTGTGAAATTGCGAAATTATCAGAATTTTGTGTACTGCCATAACATATATAAACTTGCACATGAATAACTGCGGCTGATCATCTTTGTAATGAAATGATCTGATTTTGGGAGAAGGACACATGAAAGCATCAGTTTTAAGACCTGCACTCATTCAATGTAGAATTTTGCAACTTTTTGTAATATTTTTGAGACAATTGCAAGTTAGAAAGGATGATCACTTTCAAGGGTGTCACAACTGTGATCCAGGAAAGTCCCAGGCTATTGAGTTGCTATAATCAACTAGTTGCCAAAATTATGTAGCAAAAATTCTACTAGAATTATTATCATGTGAGAGTCTCCCCATGTATGGATTTTCACCTGCAAAAAGATTCATGCAGTCAGCTCTTTGGTTGAGCTGTGAAATTTATCAACTCACAGCTGCAGTTTGAAATTAGAGGTCATGGTGCAATGCAAGTATTCAAAAGAAGAAGTTATGATTCTCAGATCTGCTTCACTTGGAGACTTGCTGCTACTGCTACTCCCCCATTGCCCAATATATAGCTAGCTCTTTGCACAATCAGATCAGAGCCTAGCAGAAATAACATTATCTTCTGTTGTTGAAATTTCATAAGGATCCAAGGTTAGTTAGCATCATTCACAGGTACATGAGATCAAGGGTACTAGACTCATTCTGATGGATTGTTCAAGGGACCAATCAAAGAAGCTTCAAATGTATATGGCCCTTTTTAGAATGTTTGGGCAAGAACCCAAAATTTCTTGACTTTGTAATTTTAGCAGAGCAGTTCTCTTGAAATTCTGTGATCTTTTGTTGGCTCAGGCCATCAGGAGAAACTATGAAACCATGTTGTTTTCATTTGGTAGATCACAAAATTGCAGAAAGCATGTTCATCAAGTGTTATTTAGTCTCCTGCTCCAGGAATTTGAAGAACCAGGCCGTCCAAACGTCCAAACCAGTGTTGTGACGGTCTCTGATTCCAGTGTTAAAATTGAGGATTCAAGGCAAGATTTTGTGACCTGAACCCGAGCTCACATCTTTTTGTTGGAACTGGCACAAGAATATCAGATATTGGAACTAATTTTTTTTAAAAAAAATTTGGACTCAAAACCAAAATAGTGAAAAAACATTTTTGAAAAGAGAGGCAGGTTCTTTAAATAGTCAAGTTGATTTTTTAAAAAAAGACTAGAAGTAAGCTCAATTTTTGGTCCAGACCAGGTCAAAGCTCTTATCAAAATTTTGAAAAGAAGATGGATCAGAAATTGAATGGAACAACTTTAGTGTTAAGCAATCCACCATTACTATTGTGTGATTTAGGGTACATTTCCATGTCTTCAGCCTCTGAGACCACTCAACTGCAATTAATTTGGTCAAATTATGGCAAATTGGTTTCTATGTTCACTTCACTATTTCTCAACTGAATTTGAAAGAACCCAAACCTGTTCAAGTGATGAATCTTGTTGGATCTTCTGTGTTATTGCAAATCTATTAGTGTCAAAAATTTGTTTGTTAAGTTAATTAAATGTCTTTTTTTTTTTGCAACCCTTCTGGGGGAAATCGATACTTTCTCAACTTAGCTCTTTTCATGTATGCAAGGTTGTCAAAATTGATGTGACAAGTTGAATTTATGTTGAATGTCATGTGTCAATTTGTTTGCAACCTTTTGACATGAGGATCATCCATCAGAGTGAAAACTCTAAATCAAATGTATACTTACTTTATATTTGATTTTTAATGAAAGCAAATTAATTTAAGAAGCTTACAACCTTAATACCCAAATTGGAAGAGCCTTACCCAAATCACATTTTGAGGGGCAAGAAGCTCTCTTGTCCCTCAAAAAACAAATTTCAGTAAGTGAAGCTTCATTTATCCTATTAATGATCGGAGTGTCAATGGTGAGGATTGATGCAGAGTTTGTAATGTCCATTGTGCGGGGTGTAACAGCCCTAAGAGACCCACCCCCATTAGGGGCATCCTCTACTAAACCCTAATGTTATCCCATTCACACAAAAAGGGTAAAAGCTGACTTGGCAAATGACATGGCATTGAGGTTAAGAGCGGGATATCTTAACCCCATGAATAAATATCTTCATTTTTCTTAGATTTGAGATCAACTTAGGGTGAAATAAGGAGGTTTATTTGACCTGTTGATTTCTAAAGGTTACCCCCCTTCCCCTCTCTTCATGCTCCCCAGAGCTTCTAAATGATGTTGTTCTCTTTTTCACTCAAGAGAGCACCCAAAATGGTGCGAGACATTGAGGAGTTTTTGGGGCAATCTGAGTAAAGTTTTTTCAAATCTGCCCAACATTTTTAGGCATTTTGAAAACATTTTTTCATGTTGCCTCCAATTTGGGGCAGGTAATGTTTATTTATTTATTTGGAGGTTTAAAGTGAATAAAAACTCGCAAATGGGTGTAAGTATGTAGATAGGAGCCAATGGGATTAGTTTACAAAAGGACTATGAATTTTTTTGTAATTTTTTATTAAAAATAAATATAGTTGCCTCAATAGATCACATGTTTTGTGTTAATCATTGTTGAACAAATATGAATTTTTCAAAGTGTGTAAATTCTGCCCAATTCTGCATTTCATTTTGAAAATTTATTAAAATATGTTAACTATTTTAGGTTTTTCTTTTGTATCATAAACTACAGCTTTGTTTTGTATGTCATGCACAATATACACCATTTACATGTTGTAAAGGGTTTTTGAAAATTTAAAATTCCATATTTTTTAAATTGTGAATGCTTTTTTGAACCTGGATAGTAGGTTGTTATGATCTAATTTTTTTATCTTAAAAAATATGTTATTACAATAATTCTTTACCTACATCTGACATAACACCTATTCAAGTTGAAACATCTTTTTTGAAAATAAAAAATCAAGATTTAATTTAGTAAATTTTTTAATTAAAATTTCTCAACTTTCATCTTAGTTATTTAGCACAATTTGAAATGATTAATATAACTTTAAAATGTGAAAAAAAAACCATATTTAAAAAAAATTCACAATTTTCACCACTATCTGACATGATTTTTAATTTCTATCTGTGTACTTGCACCCAAATGAAGAGAGAATTAAATCGAATAAAAATATCCATGCTATAACCCTTGGTGTGAATCCAGCTTATAGGATGTAAATTAGGAGAAAGGTCTAACTTTAGCCCCATCAAGAATGATTGGTTTCTGCCAATGGGCCCAATAAGCTAGCCTCTTTACAACCACCTCAAACCCTAGAAAGGTCTAAAGATTGATCCTTCTTCTCCTCAACCTACAGAGATTCCTTTGATTAGGTTTTTCAAAATACTGTACAATGTCAAGTCTGGTGATGCAGTGCTTTCTTTTGTCAATTTTGTGATGTAGCCAAACTGGCAATGATCCACAGGAAGATTTAGCCAAATTTTTGCCTAGAAGCTAAATATGAAAATCATTTAAATTTTTTTTGGCTATCTTCCTTGGATCATATATAGAAATCTGGTAATGTTTCTTCAAATTTTGGGTTGAATTATGGTTTTTTAAAAATCTAAAAAAGCATTTGATTTTGGGTCCAATTTCTTTGTGTGTTTGTGTGCCACAAACGGAGGAGCTGGTCTTTTGTGCATTTCTCCTAATTTATGGTTTGTTTTTTCTCCCCCGGGCCACAAGAATTTTGCAGATCACGAGGAAATGGATCCGAAAGCCATGTGGTTTACATGCCATAATCCAAGTTCCATGCAATTGATCATGCAAGCACCTACACAATTTTATGTGAGAAGAATTAAGTAGTAGCCAGGAGATTTATCAGCCTAGTGTTTGATGATGATGATGATGACGAACTTGCCTGCGGTTTGATGATCATTACAGCAATAAATTCTCACTGTTTCTTCATCATCAGAGTTCATCATCTGGTACTTGTGTTACTTAGAAGCTCACATAATTTCCAGTATTGGGTTTGAGTGCCTGACCTCAGATTTCCAGTGTTTGGTTTTCAAACCTGAGCTCAGATTTTCAGTGTTGGGTTTCAAACCTGAGCTCAACTAATTTCCAGTGTCGGGTTGAGTAAGTGAACTCAGATTTTCAGTGTTGGGTTGCAGACCTGATGTTCAGATTTTCAGTGTTGGATTGCAGACCTGAGCTCAGATTTTCAGTGTTGGGTTGAGCTGCATGATCATCCAGGAGCAGTAAGGGGCGCGAGCTGTATGCAATCCGCATGACAGAGATGGGGACACAGAAGGTACAAATCGGCTGCTGCTTTCTAGTTTCAATTTGAGCTTCCATATTGCATGGTAGTAGCTGGATCTGCAAAAATTTCTTCACCAGTTTTGATCTTCAACAGTTTCGTAGATGATCCATGAGTCTAGTTGGAGGGAGTAAATTGACAAGAATTAAGCTGCTGGTCTGATTTTTTTTGTGTACTGTGGAATTATATGGCTGCAGGTGGCTCTGATTGCAGTAGTGACAGGAATCGTCGGCAACAGTCTTGCGGCAAAGTTGCTGCAGGAGCCCAAAGCACCGGAGTCGAGTTCATAGAAAGTTTATGGGGTAGCTCGCAGGTCTGCCAAGCCGGATTGGTTGCCGGAGTCGTTGCACCACATAGGATGCAACCTGCTTGATCGCGAGGAAACGCTGTCAAAACTGTCAAGACTGCAAGACGTGACGCACTTGTTTAACGTGACTTGGGTCAATAGACTAACGGAAGAAAAGAACATCAGGACCAACACTCAGCTTTACCGCAACATTCTCGACGCATTGCTGCCGAATGCCAAAAACTTTCAGCACAAAGTGTTGCAGACTGGGACGAAGCACTATCTCGGCCCGTTTGAACTCCCTGGTCAGGTCCCGGTTCCCGACCCACTATTCCGAGAGGATTACCCGAGACCTCCTTGCGCGAATTTCTATCACGATCTCGAGGACATTGACATTCGAGACAGTGAAGGGGACTAGTATCACTTACTCCATTCACCGTCCAACTGGCATCTTCGGATTTGCAGAAGGCAATCTGATGAACATGGTGAGCAGCTTGGCTGTCTATGCGGCCATCTGCCAATACGAGAACAAACCATGCGAATAAAGCTTATTAAATGTTAAAAAGCTTCATGAGCTTGTCTATTATTCTCTGTGAACTTGCAATATCACAAGCTGGTCCAGCAGCCCAATGTGCAAATCTGTAAATTCAGATCAATGTGGTGTGGATTGACAATTTTGTGAAGTCCTCTTCCAGTTGTGTCAGGCTGGGTTTTATAGCCAGATTTGGCGAAATCTGTCTAGAGATGAGCTCCATTTTTTCCACAGTTTTTTTTTTATGGTTGATCACCAGTCCTTCTTTTCTTTTGTTTTTGAGAAAGTGCCCACATGGCTACAAGAGTCTTGGACTCCAGAGTCTAAATGGCGATATATTTAAATTACTTGTTAAATGAGTTGGCTATCCTGTGTTGGGCAATGTAGGAATGTGGCAAAGTTCTATGTGTTGCAGTAAAAGTGTAGTGGTGATCAGAGGGCAAAAGAGCCATGCCATTATTGGCTACAACCAAAATTTATAAACAAACTTTAGGCTACTGTCAAGTTTGAGATTGTGCTTAGTCTGGCTCCCTTGCACTGGGAGTGTGAAGCAAACTGGCTATCATAGAACATTCTGCCTAAAAGTATTGTACAACAAAAATGCTCAAGTTCATATCATGAATTGTAGCAATTTCATTAAGCTTACCAAGATGGTGGAAAGAAAGCAGCTGCATAGCAGCATAAAACATAAAATTAAATTAAAACTTGAAATTGGAAGTCTGAAGGAGTTAGTACTTGGGTTGCTGTAGAAAAAAAGGTTCACTATGAAACTATGCATAGAAACTACACCATCTCTAGCATCTATGCAATAACACCATAGTGATCTATTGTTTCAATCCAAGCATAAAACGTGGTAGTGTATGGAAAATTCTCTAAAATGAAGAACTTTTGGCTGCACATGCCAACTACAAGAGGTAGACAAGGATCTAAAGTAGCTCACAACTTGCTATTTAGAAAGGCTAGAGATGAGAAACAACATTCATCTTTTACACTCCTTAGAATATGAATTATGGTCATCTCTACTCAAGGAAAGAATGTGTCAAAACCTGAAATGCATGAATTGTCCTCCAAATGTGTGTCAATGGATTGAGATCGAATGGTGGTTCCATGGCAGCCTTGGAATTGCTTTTCATACATAACTTGAACATACCCTACTCAACATCAAGCTGCCAATGGTCAAGCAAAGGGTGAACTAAAAAACTTGATTCATTAGACCCCAACATCTTTGGTTCACAATACCATGCCTTCAAAACGTCCAAGTGTTTGGCAAAGCTTTCCTCACATTGAGGTTGTAACCAATATTGTGGATATACAATGCCCATGGCATCAAGCAAGACACAATGAGAAACATGGTGGTCCCACTCATTGATCAATTGGGCAATTGCACCTACCAACCAGTATCAACAAGTCAACAAGAAAACATACCCAACAACCCCAAAACAAAATCACAAATTAAAATTCAATACATTGAAACCAATATCAAAATAGTTGAAGAACCTTACTTGAATGTACTAGATGGCTTCATTCATGAAATCTAAGTTTGACAATAATTTTGAATCACAGATGTTCATAGTTTTAAATTGAATCATTGTGCATGGCCCAAAGTTTTTCACCATTCATAATGAAAACAAGTTGCTCACTAGAGTCATTTAAATCTACCACCCATTTCATATGGATGTGTTCATGGTTGTAATTTAGCAAAGTTCTTTCAAATGCCCATAACTTCTCACTAGAAAATGAGAAATTGACATCATTGTACAAAGAATAGAGTTATCCTTGGCAAATCTTCACAACAACCACTAGAACACTTATGAAAACATCATTTTGTTGTGCAAATTGTACGAGTTAATCAATGTTCTCTAGCAAAGGAATGATGTAACACATTCCCAAATGCAAGCAGGGATCAATAAACCATGTTAGATTAGCTTGCAAGTGCAACCAACTTTGCATATCAACAAATTTGAAAAAAATTTAGAAACCACAAACATATAAAGTTCAAATAAATAGACATTGGGAAAAAGATTGATGTAAGATACCTTGGTAGCTTGGTTGCTTGAACTATCCATAGCCATCTTGAGCAAAAATGGCCTGTATTTTGCAAAAATTCTTTTCAAAGGATCCAACAAAAATATCCAATGGGTTTTCACATTCTTAAGTTTTTAAGCCCTTCCATTTTCATCATATCAATAAGTTTAATGAATTCAAGGTGCCTCTTTGGGCTATGAGCAAAATATGCATGACAACTTTGTAAAAAATCTTCTATGCTACTAACAATTCCCAAAGTTTACAAGGTTTTGAATGCAAGATTACATCTATGAATTATCCAATGAACACTAATGGTGCATAATTTGTGTTGATTTGTTTAATGACACCAATTTTGGTGCCTTGGAGTGTACCTACCCCATTAGCCCCAAAACAAAACAACTTTTCAAATATAGAAGTTGGATTTTAGCTTCCTCTTTTCAGCAAGTCGTCCATGATCACAACAGTTTAATTATCAACTCTTACTACATCAACAACCTTTTGGAGAGAAAACAACATGGGAACTCTCACCCAATTCTACATCACATATGCATGTATTGAAACTCAACCCCCATTATCCATAGTGTTCATTTCATGACATGTAAAGACCACATAGTTAGCAATGGAAATAATGGTTAGAATAGCCTTAGTCACTTGAGCATACATAAACTGTGCCATTATTCAACCTCAACTATTAGACTAATGCATTTTGGGGTTTTTAAACACATTAATGAAAGAATACAGTGCCTTCTTACTTTCATATTCTACCATAGGATGACCCCCCTCCAAGATTTGGAACAATGTGGCAAATTGGACCTTCTTTTTCTCCATTTCCATGTGAGTATTCTTGTTAATCTACTCTAAGTCAATAGTTGGTGTTTGGTCAAAAAATAGAGTTTGATTTTTTGTGTGTTTACAAGTCTTGCTATTACACAAATCTCTTTTATTGATATTTAGCTTCGGGAAATCCTTTTTTACCTTCCTCTTTCTTTGATGTTTGATCAGTGTATCCCACTTGGGAGCAATCAAACATGACTTCTTGTTAATGGTGCTACAAACCTTGCATGTAACATTGTGAAAAACAACATCACTAGCAAGGACCCCCTCAACCCAAGGCAACTTAATAGCTCACTCAAGTTGAAACTTCTAGGTACAATCATAAGAATTCTTCAACTTATGAGGTGGAAAACAAGGCAACAAATCAAAATCTAACTCTGTATTAGGAAAATCATTCAAGTTGACAACCATATTTGACATCGTGGGAGAGTTGACATGTAAGCTATCATTCGAACTAGGTTGCCCAAATGGTGGAAACAAAAGGGTTGTATTAGAAATCAACCCAATAGAAAATGTTGCATGAAAAATGTAACTGGAAGAAACATAAATGTTAGAAAGCCCACTAGTAGAAATTGTGTTAAGAGATGGTAAGGGTGAAATGACATTGGTTATAGGAGTTGAAGGCAATGCATTAGTGGAAGGTTCAGGAAAATATAACATTTAAGATTTTGATGGGTCACTGCCATTAGAAGGCAATGGGGTGAATGCAAGATTCAATGTCTCACTATTGTGACAAAACAATGTTTTTTTCCTAGGTACCCTTTATTCAAATACATATGGTGATTAATATATCCTTAAATTTACTAATTGGGACTTGAAATTAAACTATTAGTTTCATTATGCAACAAATTGTGTAGTTCTTTATTGATAAAAAACTCATTTGTTAGTAATAGTGGACTTTTGAAGTTGAAAAATATGGATTGGTCATCTAACTGGACCATCACAAAATGAAAAAAATAAAACTAATTTACATTCCAAATTTGTTATTGGGATTCAATATATGATGTAATACAAGATGATAAATTCATATGATGAATCTTTTATTTGAAAACTTTAACCGTATGATAATTAAGGACTTTTGAATAATTAAAATTTGATCATATTTTCATAAGTCCATATAAGTTGCAATTTTTGTTTGTTTTTTAATTTCTTTGTTTCAAAAGCATATGTTTTTGAAAGCTTTACATTCATTTGTATTTTGTGAGTTTTCCTTAGGACTTCCAAATTAAAAAATGACATCAGTTACATTAAATACTAGTTTTTACATAAATTTGGGAAGGTTTGTAAATTATTGAACATGTATTATTCAAAAATTAGAATAACTACATTTTTTAAAGTAATAACCATGTCCATTTGAATTTTTAAAAAAAATCTTATATGCACTTATATGGGTGCAATTTTTGCTAATATTGAAACACTCAATTTTGCATTCACTGAATGACATTAAATCACATATTGATGAGAAAAATTTTGTATTTGACACATTTCAACTATTAGAAAAGTACTACAACAATGTAGGTTTGGATTTGGACATGAACCTTGTTACCGATTCCCAAAAAAATTCGCTTCATGGTCATATTGACCACACACACCACAAACACAACCAAAAAAATTACAGGAAGAAGACCTAACAAAACATGATACCAAAGCTCAAACGTAAATAAAACATAGGACTTCCAATTGTAAATAATCCAGAACTTTAAATGCATTGAAAATTGAAATCTCAAAAAATGGAACTTGAAAATGTACCTTTTCAATTTGAAAATAACCTCCATATCTTTTAGCAAGAATCAAAATATTGTTTGGGAAGAATCCTTCTTCATTTTGTGGCAACATTCATTCACATTTCAATGTATACAAACTTGAAAACATTCCCCCAAATTACACATTACACAATGACAACCATGGCTGGTTGTTAGTATATGTAACAATCTACCAATCTTTGTTTTGAAATCTAAAGTTTTTTGAAATTGATTAACCTAATTTTTAAATTGTGACACTAAGTTAGTAAACATTGAATTATTCTTTACTTGAACAAGGCAAATGGGTGACAAGCTATAATTGGAGAGCGGGAGTGATGGTGATGAATGCTACCTATGTTAGCAAATTAGCTAATGGCACCAAACCTTAAACTATAACACAATTGACCACTATGGATGGCCATGATTAATCAATATGGTTACATCCTATAGTAGTGATGGCATAAGATGGCGATGGATAACTTTGGATGATTGAAAAATGATGATAATAAGGTCGATGACTCATACAATCAATCGGCTACATTAGATGTTATTATACGATTTGGCTACTAATCATTAATTTATTTATTTTTGGCACGTACTTGTTTCTTTATAATTATGTATAATGTTTTTCAATTATATTTCATTTTTAAAAAAAGGGATGGTTGACACCAAAGCTTGGTAGTTTAAGGTGATTTCATAAAACACAACAATTATAAGTGGGCCTATAACTTGTAAATAGTTTGTTACTTATGTAATTACTTAAGGATTAATTTTGGTAATTTATTTGGTGGTTAGGTTTTATAATATAATAATGGGGTGAATCATCATTGAAATAGTCATAATATTCAATTAATGTGCATGATTCACACATGATAATTCATGTGGAAAGTCTTTGCACAAATTAATATGCATGATTCAAAGATGGTGACCCAAAAGAAAATTTTTGCACAAATTAATGTGCATGATAAATCACATGGTGAATGTGATGTGTAAGACTTTATGAAATATCTTATTTAATTTCATTTTTGCTAATACATAAATCAATATTTTGGGACCATTGGAAAGACCTTCATTTGACGAGAATAAATTTTTGTATGAATGTAAATTCGATGAAATAAAATTCTGAAAGGAATTGAAATTTTTGTTTTGAAACGTTTCGACATAATTTATGAATGTGTGAAATGTATGGTAAGAGAATGGTGTGGCATAATAGTTATACATAGAAAATAAAAAGATTGTCACGACCCTAGCTTTGGGCTTGTGATGAAAGTAAGGGCATGGAAAGGTGTGTGCTGGGAATGCAACTGAAGAATCACATCCCACATTCTCAGGAGTGTGGGAGAGTGTGAGGGAATGAACCCACACATTCTTAATTGGACTCTCACTTTGGAAGTTGGAGTCCTAGTAGACTTTCAAATTTTTAGAGAGTAATTAGAAAGGTCAAAGCTGATTAAATTCAAGACTTCTTCATACCATTGAATTTTTTTGAAGATGTAGATGTCTACAATGGAGTCACATTATCCATTTGAGTATTTATAACACAAGTTGTGATTGAAAGAAGTGTCGGGACTCAAAATGTCAATTTGATTCCCTAACACTAGAAGTCAAGAATTTCCTTGATTTATGTGTGTGTAAGGGGCATGTCACATATTGTTGGAAAGCTTTTGATGAGGGCTACAACTTTTTTTAAGACCTCACCTCAATTGGAAGTTTGCATAAGAAATTATGGGCGTGCAAAGTGATAAGAATCCTGACTTGAAAATTTTGGGACTCCTTGGGATTCTTGAGAAAAATGTCATTTAGATGTAACCCCTGTGGCGAATCATAGAGATTATTACAAAGAAGGGGGAAAGTGGTAGCTTCCCTTAAGTTCGAGTCGTGATGAGCCTTGTGAATTTGTGCATGTTCGTGATTCATTCGTGCACCAAAAGTGTTTCAATTATGCACTAATCAACTTATTGTATGGTTTGTGTAGATCAATATGAATAGTTAACTTGCTTGTCAATTGTCTTAATCCCCATCCTAAAGTTCCAACACGTCCTTCTTACCCCCCTTGAAGTGCTGCGAGCAAGGGAACATACTTTAATTCCTTGTACTTTCGTTCTTTTCATTTTGAAATTTGCATTTGAATCTTTCAAAAAATTTAAAGGTGTGTCAAGATGAAAAAATATTTGTGCAAACAAGAACATAAATTCATGTAATTATATAATAAACATACATAATTTCAATCCTAAACTCACCAATGATTTATAAGTGTTTAATGATACTAACATTTAAATTGTCAATAGATGATATGAGCCAATGTGCCCCCTCCTCCCCCTCCCCCAAAAATCTTTTAAACATGTAGAAACTATTCTATACAAGGTAGATAAGAGTAGATCGGAGTCTTCATTCCAAATTAACATTTCCCAAGTTCAATTTTTAGCCATTTTAAATAGGCCAGTTGGGCTCACACCAACCTGCTCCTAATGGCCTATTGTAGAAATCTTAGTATTTTGTAAATTTGAAAGCAGTAGTTAAGGCCCATGGATGGGAGTGTTAATGGGGTAAAATGCTCGCTTGAGATTGGTAGCCAAGGTTAGCACCAAATTGTGATAACATGGCTGTCCAAGGGGCCTTGGTGCATGTGATGCGTGGAAGAAACACCCATGGGCTGTTAGAAACAAAATGTAAAAGCTTTGTCAAGAAAATGTAATTTCACCCCCTGACATAGCAGTGAATCTTAAGGATTTTAAGGCACCTTCCAATGTGCACTACAAAATCTGA